>Ga0105240_10001100_pt1 | contig 47658 bp, 69 predicted proteins | sample KBSC54metaG_FD_80426 | JGI IMG/M metagenome (GOLD analysis project Ga0105240, IMG submission 80426) | Corn rhizosphere microbial communities from Kellogg Biological Station, Michigan, USA - KBS C5-4 metaG | ecosystem: Host-associated > Plants > Roots > Rhizosphere > Soil | place: Michigan, USA... | reverse complement strand
TAGTGGGCTGGCAAGAAAAGTGTCCATCGAATGAGTTCGCGACTGCCTCCGGTGATCGCTTCGAGGCTCACGCCGAGCGCAACGCCTATGTGGATTGTCCCAAATGCCTAAAGTGAAACATGATCTTAAAGCTCAGGTTGAGGCCCTCGGTGCGGACAGCCTCCTGCCGCCCAAGAAGCTTACCAAAAAGCAGTTTGAAGAGTTCGAGAACCTCGTTGAGGATGTATCTTCGCGTGTCAACGCTACGCGCGTGATGGCGCGCTTGAGGATGCGCGCGTTCGTGGCGAAGCACGGTAAAGAAGCCTGCGATCTGGCGTTCAAGAAGATCAAATGAGCGAGAGCACCATCATGAGCTATGTCGAGCAGGAGCGCGCCCGTTGCGTCGCTCTGTGCAAGGCGCTCGCGAAAGGCGTTGACAAAGATTTCCTGATCCACTGTATTGAGTATTCGATCCAGCCCAACGAGGTCGCGGATCGACGCAAGTATTTTGCCGACCTCGGTGGCAACGACATAGAGGACTTAATGTAATGCATAAGATCAGCAAGAAACAGCGCAAGCTATTGCGCTCGGTCTGGCGGATCGGCACGGCTCGGAACCGCCGAGTGCATTCACATCGTATCAGCAACGCCATGGAGCGGGGATGTCGAAGAAAACGATAATTGAGGCTGTCACTGACGCAATCGTTCGCGCGCAGGCGCAGAGAGCCTACGGGCTCTACGACTACTCGAAGTATCCCGGCGATGATCCGGCGCACGTTGTACGCTATGAGCTGGCCAAGCTCGGCGAGAGCGACGAAGTAGCTCGCTTCCACGACCGAGAGACCGCGCGCCAGCTTTGCGAGAAGATGGCCCACGAACACGTCGCGAAGGCGGCTATCCAAGCCATGACTGATTGGCTACAGGCTGATCTCATAAGCAGACGGGAGGCTTCCGATGGCCGATGAACAGCTCTTCTTGCTCCGCCTCCAGCGGATGTGTACGAGCGACGATGCCGACCTCGTCGCCGGATGGTCTGCTATCGTTGCCGAGAAAGACCTCGACAACATCAAGCTCAGCGACGCGGCCACACTGACCGCGATCTCGCTCAAGGACTGCCCGCTCGAAAACGTGCGGCCGATGACACAGGAAGAGGTCGATGAGTGGCGAGAAACCGACAACTGATCTGCTCACGTGCCAGTGCGCGATCAGCTATCACGTCGTCCACTTCGAGGACGGCACAATGCGTCACGTGCTCGACGAGGGCGAAGAGCTGCCCGGGATAATGCAGATGTGCCTCGGCCGCTGCCAGCGGTGCGGACTTCCCTATCACACCGAGTTCACGTCGGAAGAGATTGCGTGAACCGGATATGGCTTGACAAGGACTGCATGATCTGCGCGGTCGTGTCCGACGAGGACCACGCATGGGCGCTCCAGTGGCGCTGGCAAATCACGTGGGACCGGCATAAGCGCAAGGCATACGCTACGCGCTCGACGAAGACGCACGGTGGGCGACGGATCAAGTATTACCTCCACAAGGAAATTCTGATCCGGTCGTTGAAGCTGCCGCCGAGCCCGAGACACACCATGGGCGACCACGGCGACGGGGACAGCCTTAATTGCCAGCGGTGGAACCTCGAATGGGCAACGCCCTCCCAGAACCGCAGGACGGCTCGCAGCCCAAACCCCTCCGGGGCTCGGGGACGCGCTCGCCCGGCTCCGGCTGTCGAGGACATCCCCTTTTAACGACGAAGCCCAGCCTTGCGGCTGGGCTCTGACGGGCCTTTCTGTTGCTAAGCGGCCAACTCCCGAACACTTACGCCGCGAGGGCGAGAGCTTCCACGGCAACGTTATTGTCGTTGGCGTTTATAGGGGTGACCCGATAACGGCGGTATCATGCCGAGTTCAACCCCGAGGCGTCCCGAGCGTCCATCGATCCTATTTCGCCCCCATCAGAGACAGACAGGGGAGCCTCTCAGGGCCTCCGCTGCTTGTAGAGCACGGTATCCATACCGCACCTGTCTGTCCTTGGTGGAGGCGGCGGGTACTGCCCCCGCGTCTGACCGCAGTCTGCCTCGATATTCAGAACCATCACACTCGCTATGCGCGAGCATCTTGCAAGCCTAGCGTGTCATTAGACCCCTGTCAAGGGGTTCCGGACTGGGACGTTAACCATTGCGCGATGTGCCATGTTGACACGCGGCGCGGGGTATGCCTAAGTTTAGAGCACGGTCTCATGGGAGATCGTCGGCCCCTCAATGAAAAGGCCGCAAATGCTACAAGGGGGTTGGAAAGGACGGATACAATGTCAACCTCGTCAAACGTCGCTACCCTGATCACTCGGTCCTCGACGGACCTCATGGATCAGATCACGGAATGGATCAAGAACCCGCCCGAGACATCGCGCGTGATCTCTATCACTCCGAAGGCTGCCGCTACGATCCTCGGCGTCGGCACGGATACCTCCGGTCTCAACTCGCACAATCGGGGGCGCAAGCCCAGCAAGATCAAAGAGTATGCAGACGACATGGTCAACGGACAGTGGCACCTAACAGGTGACACGATCAAGTTCACCAAAGGCGGCCTGCTTGGAGACGGTCAGAACCGGCTCTATGCTTGCGTCCGGGCGCGCAAGTCGTTCCTCACGCATGTCGTGTTCGGGATCGATGACGCTGTCTTCCCATGGCTTGACAAGGGACGCCAGCGCTCCATCGGTGACGACTTCTTCGTGGACGGAATGGACAACCCTCAGCTACTCGCGCACGTGATGCGGTGGCTGGAGCTGTTCCGCCTCGACCAAGTCAAGGAGCGCACGACGTTCACGCGTGCGGAGATCAGGGACGCTTACTTCAACAAGGGTTACGATCACGAGTTGCTCTCGCTCGCAATGGAGAAGGGCTTGCTCGTGCAGAAGGCGACTAACACGCCTCGGTCCCTTGCCTCGGCGCTCTACTACCTGTTCGCCCAGAAGAACCGGAAGCTTGCTGACGAGTTCTTCGATGCGTGGTCGAGCGGCACGCATCCGGGTCGGATGAACCCGATCTCCAAGGCTAACCGAACCTTCGCGAAGATCATGAAGGACAATCCGCTCGTTCGTATTCACGATACGATGCGCGCGGCGGTCTGGGTCATCGCGTGGAATTTCGTGGTACGCAACAAGAAGGGGTCTGTCAAGGACTTCGAGTGGACCAATATCCGGCCGTTTCCCAAGATCGCCGGGTAGTGGAAAAGTTTCCCCCATCCCTCTTGACAGGGGGATGGGTCCCTCTCATTGTGTCGCCGAACGTACACAACCGAAAGGGGCAAGGACATGACCGTCACTCTCACGTCCGAGCAGATTGTCATAGACCGTATCAAGGTCAGCAAGGATCGAAAGCCGGACGAAGAGATCGTTCGACAGTTGATGATAAGCATCCCAGTTGTAGGCGTGCTCCAGCCCATTGTTCTATGTCGTCCGTCTCCGGGCATGGGGATCAATCTAGTCTTCGGCATCAACAGATTGACCGCATGCAAACGTCTCAAGCACCGGGCCATCCTCTCGCGCGTCGCGAACGGAAACACGGAAGAGATCGCGGCGTGGTGCAAGCAAGCGCAGCTCGACGAGAATGCTATCCGAGCCATCGGCGCGATCTCAGGGCCAGTCGTTTCCCTCGACGCATGGAAGGGCGCGGTCCGGCGGGCCTGAACAGACTTCTAGCCAAACGAAAAGGCCCCGGAGTGATCCGGGGCCTTTTGCTATGCAGGCGGTTGTGTAAGTCCGCAACGTTGGTTCGACCCCCGATGAATGCGTCACTGCGCGTTTTACAGCGGGCTCGCGATAGCCCGGCACTCGCGTCTCAGGTATGGCACGTCTTGCCCTCGGGGTTAGCGGGGCACCGGCTGTTCCCCTGTCCGCGCCTAGAACACTTCGGGGGTTACCACTTCCGGCCACTGCACTCAATCAGTATCGCCGAACTCGCTGCTCGCGTCAAGGTCGTCGAGCGGTAAATTTTTGCCCGCCTTCTCCTTGTCGTCTTCATACTGTTTTCCGACCCGATCCTGCCAGCCTTCAAAGTTGCGAAGCCCGCTCCCGTTGATGACCATCAGCCGAGGCCGAGAGCGGTCCCTAAGTGTGAACTGGCCGATCTCTTCACCTTGGAAGCGGTTCTTCAAGATGCTTTTGATCGTGCTATGCAGACGGGGGCTCTTGCTCTCCAGTCGGCGGGGCAGCATTTCGATTACGTCGTCAACCGAGATGAGCCGCCCGTTGAGCGGGAAGCTGTCGCGCCGGTCGAGCATGAAGTGCTCAAGGTCACTGAGCCCGGCCTCAATCATGGTTTCCTTCGCGCCAGTCGAGGGAGCTGCGCCTGCCCCAGTGTATGTCCCGTAGTCTCGGTTCTGGAGCATGTAGGCGACCGCCGCCACGTCGGCATTGTTGTCGAGCCGTGCATAGAGCTGCTCATAGTAGTCGGTCGAGGCCGGAGTGCCTTTACCGAACCGGGGCTCGACGGGAGTTGTGATCACGAGGTAACGGCGGTCGGTTTGGTCGAGCGTGATCGCCGCATCGTGGTTCGACATCGCGAAGATACCGAAACAGTTTTCAACGTCACGCCGAGGAAGGTTCTTCTCGTTGACGCTGACGATGTCCTGAGTGATCAGGGGATGGAGTTTGTTCGCGACCTCGTTGCGGTCCACGGCGCGCAGCTCTTCGATGATCAGGAGCTTCGACCGGGCCGCCCAGCCGTTGAAGTCACCGTGCAAGTCGGTCTGATTGATGTTCGACGTGTTGCGGCGATTGATGATCCTCGCGAGCATCTCGACGATGAAGCTCTTGCCCGTGCCTTGCACCGTACCTTGCAACAGCAATGCGTGCTTCGGCTTCTTGCCGATGTTCTGGAGGAACCATGCCATCCAGTTAAGCAAGAGGGCTCGGTCCTCGGCGCTCGGCAGAAGGTATGCCAGATGGTCGTCCCACCATGACAGGTCGCCTTCGGCCGGAGTGATAGTCGGCTGCACGTACATATTATAGTAGCGCCCCTCGATGGCCATCGGCTCGCCCGGGCGGTAGACCGCATCGTCGAACCGCGCGACGGTGCCCTTCTTCTGCTTGAGCAGGATGTCCGACAGGCTCTTCTCTTTCTTGCCGGGGATGTAGGCGAAAGCCCGGTCGAAGGTGACGGGCTTCCACATGACGTTGCTATCGATCTTGAGCGCGAACCGCTCAAGCCCCTTGATGTAGACCCACTCGTCGATAACTTCCTGTTTCGTCCAGATGCGTTCGCGCTGATCCGGCGGCAGTGACGCGGCTGCAACTCGTGCGCGCTCGCGCAGTCTCGCGGCGCGCTCTGCTTCCTGTCGGGCCTTCCGTGCGGCGGGCGTCGGCGGCGGAGGCAATGGCTCCGGCGGGTCGTCCGAGAAATCGGCCTCGGCTGTCTTGCCGCCAGCCTTTGACAGATTGGTGTAGGTGTAGGCGCTCGTGACCTTCGCGATCAAACCATCCATATCCCACGGCGGCTCGCAACGTGGGTTGTAGTATTCATTGAGCAGCTCGGGCGCGAGCTGCGCGCTGATGCCGAGGTCTTTGAGGTACGCAGCGGTCTTATACGTGTTGAAGTCGCCGCCCTGTCCCTCGATTGCCGGGACCGCGTCGTTCTTCAAGAAGTCAATCGCGAGTTCGATGTTCGCGGGCTGATCAAGCTCGACCACGACCTCGCCCGCGTCCGCTATGCGGGCTTTGCTCTTCGCGTTCCGGATCGTATCGTAAATCCACTGCGGACACGGGACCGGGTCGAGGTCGTTTCCGATGTAGCTCGTACCGTCGTCGAATGTGCAGCCCGCGATCAGCGTGTAGTTCGGCACGTCGATATCTTTGCCGATGCCGTTCTCGCCGAGTGCCATCGGGATGTCGAGCCCGGGCAGACCTTCATAGATTTTGTGGAAGCCGCCGGACGGCGTCGTGGTCATCTCAGTCTCGGGCCAGCCGTAGATCAGGTCGAGTGCATCGTATGTGAGCTGACCCTGCTTGCCTTTGGCTGGATTGGTATCAACGTCCACACCCATGACGTTAGACTTACGGTGGGCGAGACCCCAGTTGCATCCCGGCCATTGCTTCTCCCACGCGATGAGCTGCGCGGGGTCGTTCGATGCCTGAGCGAGATTGTCCCGAATGAGCGGCGGAAATTTCTTGCCCGCTTTGATCGGGAAGAGATACCGGCTAAAAAGGTGCCGGTCGAGATACGCCAGCGCAAGGTCTATCGTTCGTTTGCGGACGGTCATGAGGGCCTTTCGGAGGCGGGGGCGATGGTCCTCCTAGCACCGAATGTTAACTATTGCAAGAGGATTGAGCCCTCTTGACAATTTTCGCGGCTCGATATACCGCCTATAGTACCAACCGAGGATTTTTACCCCGATGCCCTATTCGCTCCGCGTCAAACGGCTTGCCTACGAAGTTGATCCGGTTTGCTGGGTCAGCTATTCCGGAGCGCCGGTCGAGCGCAAACGGCGGATGGAGGCGCGACGGATTGCCTCGCTCAAAACCGCCGCGCGGTTCGTTGCCGTGGTTGACCGCATTCTCAGTCGTAATCTCAAACCGAAAGCCCCTTCTATGTCCCACACATTTTTCCGCGCTCCCCCGATGATGATCAACATGATGATGCACTTCCATTGCGCCGTAGGTCCGTTCACGCCGGAGAGGTCCCGCACATCGCCTGCCTATACGAAGTTTGTCAAAAGCCTGCTCGCGGCCGGACTGATCGAGCGTCCGACCAAACAGCAGCGCGCCGAGTACCCGGGCTGGGCGTACAAGACGACAGAGAAAGGTGATGTCTGGGTTGAGGCGATCTGCGCGACGCCACTGCCCGTGCCTAATGAACCCAAGTGGGTCGTGCCGACCCGCCGATGATCTGCGCGTGCGGCATAGAGTTCACGCCCCGTCGTAACTCCAAAACATGCTCGCCGGAGTGTAGTGTCAAACGCACTGTACTTCGGCAGCGTAACTATCACGCAGCGCATCCCGAGAAGCGTGCGCTCGCGCAATCTAGGCATCGTGATGTGATCAAGCTGATCAATGCCAAGCGGCTCAGCGTTAAACTTGATCGCGCCGTGCGACTGCTATTCGCACTAACAGGAGAGACCTATGAAAGAAATCCAGCAGGCCGCCGGGATAGCGGCCGACAGGCTCATCGCAACGGAAGTGGCGATACAAGACAAGATGTGGGGTGACGCGAACGAACGCGCCGACAGCACCAAAAATCAGTTGCTCGGCGCTGGCATCGCTCAGCTTATGCTCCTCTCGGCGAAGCTCGACGGAGAGACCGCCGACTTTGCGCTGGAGGTCGGCCAAAGCTTCTATCCCGCCGATTGGGATGGCTTTCGGGACTACGGTTCGAACGTAGCCAATCTCGTAGTCGCTGCCGCGTTTATCCGCAGCGAGATTAAGCGCCGTCTTCTGCTCGGCGAGGATACGACACGCGCCAAGCGTGGCGAGCCCTATACAGCAGCAACACCCTACGTCTCGTCAGAAGAGGCCGCTCAGGCGATCAACGGGTACGATGGTGGCGAGATTTTTCAGCACTAAAATAAAAATCTGCTTAGCCCGCTTGACATTTGCACGTCGAGCGGGCTAGGAACGGCCACACTGCGAATTTTCCCCTGTCCCCATCGGAGTTGCCCCCTATGTCCGACGCCCTGCTTACAGAAATTTCGAAGAAGCTCAGCGATATTCATGCTGCGCTCATCAAGGGAGGGGCCGCTCCCGTTGCCGCTCCGAAGACCACGACCACGACCACGACCGCTGCCCCGGATGCTGCCGCCAAGGCGAAGGCCGAAGCCGCTGCAAAGGCAAAAGCCGACGCGGAGGCGAAAGCCAAAGCTGACGCGGCTGCCAAGGCGAAAGCCGCCGCTGCTGCCGCTCCGAAAGGTCCCGCCGCTGGCACCAAGGCCCCGGGCGGCAAGTTCACCATCGATCAGGTCCGCGATCTGATCCGTCAGGTTGCCACGAATGCGAGCCTCGGCAAGCAATCGGCGGCCGACATCCTCTCGGATGACGGCGGCGGTGTGACCAAGGTGACCGACCTCAAACCGGAAAATTACGACAAGGTCGCCGAGGCCTGTCAGGTGCTCTTGAATGGAGAAGGTGCTGGAGCCCCGGCTGCCGCTCCCGAAGACGACTTGATGTAAATTCGTTGGCGAGGATACGGGACGGCGCGATGGTGCGTCGTCCCAACCTTCGAGATCAATCCCCATGAAGACCGATCTGACGTACTTGAAGCCGCTTGTCTCCCGCATCATGAGCGCGCCCCTTGCCAAGAATGAGTGGACCGTGCAGGGCTTCGGGTTTCTGCGAACGTACTTCGGGCCTCCCGAGGCCCCCAAACGTTTCCGGCTCAATCTCTGGAACAGTCGTTTCGCCGTCCCCAATGTCTCAACAATCCATGATCATCCGTGGCACTTCAAATCGGTGATCGTCGCCGGGTTCTTCTGCAACGTGCGTTATCGCGTATGCGATGGGCTCACGCACCACTTCACGACTATCCGGACTGGCGAGGGCGGCGGCATGGAGAAGTCGCCGATCATGAACGTGGCCTTGCAGGCTCAACGGCCGGAGCTGTACTCGCCCGGCGATATGTACTTTCAAGAGGCCTCCGAAATTCACGAGACACTGTTCGTTGATGGATCGGTGACGCTCAACGAGCGCACGCCCCGTGCGGACGGGGACGGCGAACATGCGCGCGTATTCTGGCCTTACGGCTCGAACTGGGTTGATGCCATCCCCCGCGCAGCTACGCGCGACGAAGTCGCCGAGGCCGTCTCCCATTCACTCAAGGAGTGGTTCTGATGGCAACGGAGAAACGACAGGTCAGCATCGTCGGCTCCAGCTTCTACCCCGGGGCGGGTAACTGGATTGCGAAGCTCGCCCCGGGTCAGCAGCTACGCGTCGAGCGTGAGCCGAACAATCAGTATGATCCGAATGCTATCGCGGTCTACATCTTCGCCCAGAAGCTCGGGCACTTCCCGCGCGGGTTTGCTGCCGAGGTCGCTCCGCTGATGGATGCAGGGCGCAAGCTGACCGCGACTAAATCTCGCGACCCCCGCTTCGCAGGCTCCGGAGTGATGGTCGTAGAATGGGAGGTCCCCGAATGACCCGTCGCTCCCGTAAACTCACACTGACGGTCGAGCAGTGCAGGCTCATGTATCGTCTGCTCTCCGAGACCGAACCGTTCAACGGCTGGAATATGCCGGACAGCTCTGATGTGATATTCAAGGTTTCGCGGAGCCGCAATATCTCCGGCTACCACAAGGAGTGGAGCACGGGCGAACACGAGATCGGGATCAGCGCGCGCTGTGTTGGGACCATCCCCACGCTGGCCGCCATCATGGGTCACGAAATGGCTCATCTTCATCAATGCACGACGAAGCCCCGGACTGATACTCCCGGCGTCGAGCACAATCTAGCTTTCCGGCGTATCGCGGATCGTATCTGTGAGGTCCATCACTTCGACCGACCGATGTTCGCGGAGATCGACTAAAATGACCATCAATCCAATTTGTCATATTTTCGGTTGGGGCATCAGCTTCACGACCACCGCTCCGATGATGTCAAGGGACACATGGTATAGGTGGGCCGATGGCGTTCGAAGCATCCGCATCGGCTCTTGGGAGCTGCTTGCGTGGCGCTCCAGCTATCGGAGACGCACGTGAACGTCGAAGAGACTGCCAAGATCATCAACACGACAGAGACCGGCTGGCGTGTCGTAGCGGTCGCAGTGCCGACCCGTGCGCTTCGGGTCGTCGTGGACGATACCGATCTCAAATTCCGGCTCGAACAGCTCGATCCAACGAACTGGAGCTGGCGCGCGGTCGCGACACATATCGGCGATGAACCGTTTGAGAGCTTCGGTCCGGCGCTACAGGACCTCGGAACCAAGCAGGCTCGTCTCAAGGAGAAGATCAAGCTCGCGCAGCACGAAATGCGGATGGCGATGATTAAAGCGCAGGAGACGACATGAGCATCGCCACGGTGAAGCATCTGACGAAGAACCACGTGCAGATAACGCCTGCCGAGGGCTACAGCGTGATCTTGATGGGAAAGAGCGGGAACCTCGAAGCCATTGTCGCTGCCGATGACGGTTCGGAGACAATCCGCCTCCGCATCGAACCGGCTGCGGCGGGATATACGATGTCAGCTAAGGTCGGATATCGAGTTGTCGATATCCGATATCTGGAGGCTGCCGATGCCTACTGACAAGGTGACGCAGCTTCATGCCGTGAAGCCGCCCTCGGTCTCCAATGAGATCAGGGACAGCATGATCAAGCTCATCGAAGATTTGCTGGAGGAAGCGAAGGCTGGAGATGTGACCGAGGTTTGCATCTTGATACAGCACGCCAACCCCAAGGAATGGTCGGACCGCTCAAGCATGACAGAAAATATCATGACTTGGGTCGGCCGACTGGAGACGACCAAGCTTGACTGGATTGCCAAGTACAAAGAACAGGATCAGGTACAATGAGTAGCTTGCTTCAACACACCAAAGCCGAACTACGTGCAGCCGGTCTCTTCGACAGCGATGCGGACTACGACGGCGCTATCGGCGTGAGCGTCACCGCGCTCGTGGAAACTCTAGTCGGCTATGGTCACTCCGGCGGGAGCTTGGAGCGCACACTCGAAGTCTTCGACAAGGTCGCTCGTCATATGCCTCTCACGCCGCTGACCGGCGAGGATGACGAGTGGGAAATCCCGAACGGCACGAGTGGCCAGATTTGGATTAACAAGCGCTGCCATCAGGTCTTCAAGGACGATGATATGGCATGGGATGTCCGCAAAGGCCGCACGCCGATCACGTTCCCCTATGTGGCGTAGGCTCTGCCGATATTGGAGACATCTGGCGCGGAAGCCTTGGAAGGCTCCGCGCCGAACCACGTCAGGAAATTGAATGGGCACGCATGCGAGACTATCCCCTTCGGCTTCACACCGCTGGATGAACTGCCCGGGCTCGGTCGCTAAGATCGGCGACGAGAGTTCGACAACGAACCACGCGGCGATGCTCGGGACGGCGGCGCATAAGCTGATCGAGATCATGATCATCAATGACCATCACGAGGCGCGCGAGTACGTCGGCTCGACATTCCTCGTGAAAGCGGACGGCGACGAAGAGACCGAGTTCTACCCGCCCGGCGCACAGGCACTTGACCCCGAGGTAGCTCGCCCCGGATGGTTCATGTTCATCGCCGACGAGAAGATGGTAGAGGGTGTTCAACAGACTATTGACGAGATCGACCGCATCAAAGAGACACGCTACAGCCCGGAGGTTTACTCCGAAGTCTACCTTGACGGCTCGTGGCTGGACAGCCGTTTCGGTGGCTCGATTGACGTTCGTATCGTTGAGCCGTATGGCTGGCTTGACATCGTCGATCACAAGAACGGCTACATACTCGTCGAGGCGAAGGACAACGATCAGCTCAAGCAGTACGCCGTGCTCGCCGCGCATGAGCATCCCGATTGCGAAGGCGTCACGGTCACGATCTCCCAGCCGCACTCGCCGCACGCCGAGGGCCTGATCCGTTCCGAGAGCTACACGATTGACGAGCTGCGGCTCTACGAGATCAGGATGAAGGAGGCGGCCGACGAGACCTCGAAGCCAAACGCCCCGTTGCGTGCTGGCGATTGGTGCCTATGGTGCGCGGCCAAAACCCGTTGCGAAGAGTATGATCGGATGCTGCTCGAAGAGGCCAGCGCTGACTTCTCTGACGACGAGCCGCCAGCGTTGCTGCCTCCGCCGACGAGTACGGTCGAGCTGGCGCACAAGGCGAAGTGGGTTCCGGTTATCGAGGCATGGTGCAATAGCATCAAGGCCGATATCCAGCGTGAGCTTGAGAACGGAAACGTGGTCGGCGAGTTCGACGAGCCCGAGTGGAAGCTCGTGCGGGGTCGGGCAAAACGCCGTCTGATTGATCCTGTTGCGCTACAGGAAAAACTCGTCAATGAGATCGGAATTGATGACGCGGATATCTGGGTCGCGCCGAAGATGAAGTCTCCGGCTCAACTTGAGAAGCTCGGCGTCGGTAAGGAACAGCGCAAGCTCGTCAAGCAGGCGGTTAGCGAGTACGCCTTCATGCCGAGTGGCGTGCTAACCATTGCACCGATGTACGATCCGCGCGAGGCGGTAAGTGCGCTCGACGACGCCCAGAACGAATTTATGACGACCGATGAAGACGATGAGGATGACTTCACATGATCGTCGTTCGGGTCGAGCTACATTCCGCGATCACGCGCAAGATAACTGAGATTGCCCGGCTGACAATCTGCAACGTCGGTGGTAGTCATGAGCGGGGCGACTACCAAGTCTGCACATATCGCGGTCGGAATAAAGAGGCTCTTGACAAACGGACCGTAAACAGGTCAGGAAGTGTCAACAACTATCCGCGCCTCGCTCTGCACGTCTGGCATCTTGTCTACGAAGCATTGAAGGCGGTGAACTATAACCGGAGACCCCATGGCACAAGTTCGTAGGATCAACGTCTACGCGAAGAGCAAAGAGCGTATCAGTATCAACCTTAGCGCGCTGATCCGCGTCGAGCCCGGCGTCCTGACGAAAGACGAGGCCGACACGCTCCGCACTGCGCTCGCTGATCGGCTGATGCTCGCCCTGACGGATGTCCCGTATCTGCACGCCCACATTTCCGAAGTGAAGGTGACCCGATGAGACCGACTGTTACGCGCGGAGCGACCCACAACTACCAAAAACCGGACAACTGGAACGCCGAGAAAGACGGCGAGTGCGGCGATCTTCAAGTACGAGCTGAGACCTACGGGGAGAGCAAGATCATTCAGCTCGTCAGCACGTGGAAGCCGAACAGCGCCGAACTCAAGCTTCTCAAGCAGGGCGGCGTGGTCGAGGTGATGTTGCTCACGCCGATCCAACCGCCGATGGCGGTTAGCGTGGTCGAACCTATCGAGCCTGCGCTGATCAAGTACGTCGTGCCGCAAGGCGGGCTCACGATCAATGAGATAGCGCACGGAGATGACAGTCATGGGGAGCGATGAGCATGGCCCGGCGTACCCGGAAGCCCCGCGATATCGATGCGGCGTTTGCTGCATTTCGGACCGCGATCAATACCTTGTTTGCGACCATCCTATGTGCCCAGACGGTCGCGATCAAGCGTGCCGCCTCGAAGCGCGCCCGAGCCAAGCACGCCCGCGCAGGCCGGAAGCGGCGCGCACGCTCGTAGGCTGGGCGATCTTCATTGCGTTCGGTCTATGGCTCTTTTGGCCTCACAAGGCTCCGGCTATGGATCACGGCTTCGATCCGAACGCCCCGACAACGAAATGGTTTGAGAGCCTGCCACGGCCGAACTTCCCCGGATCGTGTTGCGGAAAAGGCGACGCCTATCCAGTCGAGAGCTACTGGCCCAACCCCGATGGGACGTGGACAGCGAAGATTGGCGACGGTTCGGCTAAGAAGTATCCGGACGGCACGAGGCGCGACCCCATCGCTGACGGGACTGAAATCATCGTCCCGAAAGAGGTTGTCAATCGGGCCGAAGACGATCTCGACAATCCGACCGACGTGAGTTGGATTTTCATGACGGTGCATTCAGGTGAGGTCGGCATGATCTATTGCCTGATCCGACATCCGAGCGGAGGCTAAAATGCAATCGCCTTTTCCAGAGCTGATGCTCATCGGTTTCCAGAACTTCCCGTTCCGGGGTCGCCCCGTAACCAACTTCATTCTGCAAGGGGCCGCCGTCTTTCTTGCCGCTGCGGTCGCTGGGTTCATCCTCGGCTACTCGACCCTGCATCACTGACATGGCGTTCAAGTTTGATTGCGTCGAATGTGAGCGACGACGGCGCGAGATGGCGATCATGCTCGAAGCCGCCAAAGTGTGGACCCTAAACCCAATTGGGCCGAACATCCACGATGTTTTTCTACGGCTCAAAAACGAAGCCACTATGCGAGGGGAATTTGATGATCTTGTTCGACCGCCTACTTGAGCTGTTCATCACTGTCGTCCTGATCGTCGGCGGATATCAATTCTACTTCTGGGCTCAGCGCCAGACATTCTTCGACGCACGCTACTTCGAGACAAGCTGGGATCGCAAGATCAACTTCGATCCGCGCTGGGTCTGGATTTACTCTGGGCTCTACTACCCCATGATCCTGCTCGCCGCGCTCAGCGTGCCCTCGTGGCAGGCCTACGCGTATTGCGTGGGGTGCTTCCTGACGCTGCTCGCCATACAGGTGACGTTCTTCATACTCTGGCCGGTTGCCATCCCTTCGCATTGGCGCGAGCTGATGCCTGTCGGGTTTGTGCGAGGGAAGAACTACGGAGCCGTGCCGCGCGACGCAGCGCGCACGCTCTGGCCGCGCTCCATGCGAATGCTCGACCTCGTCTGGAGCTACGACAAGCTCCGCAATTCCCTGCCGAGCATGCACGTGAGCGTTGCCATGATGGTTGATCTGACGATCTGGCAGAACTGGCCGGTCGCTGGATACGTCGGCGGGCTCTTCCCGTTGCTGATCGCGACATCCGCCCTCAAGACCAAGCAGCATTATGTGGTGGACGTGGTCCCGGGGGCGCTGCTCGGGGCTGCTGTATTTTTCGCGTGGCGTCAATTTATTCCTTGACAGGTGGTTAAGACTTCGTTAAAAGCCACAACTGCCAAGTCCAATTATCACATCACATCAAATCGAAAGGACGGACATCATGGCATCCAACGCTACAGCCGCGCCCGGCAAAAAGGGCTCTCGCCTGCTGACCCCGAAATTCCGCGTCAGCTTCCCCCAAGTCTTCGAGAAGGCCAGCTACAATAACGGGACGCCCCGCTATTCGCTCGTCGGTCTGTTCTATCCGAAGCAATTCACCGACGCCGACAAGGCCAAGTGGGATGCCATCAAGAAGAAGCTGGCGGAGGTCTGTCAGGAGTTCTTCAAGAAGGACATCAAGACCATGAAGGAGGACCGCTCCTTCAAAATCCCGTTCCACAAGGGCAACGAAAAGGATTACCAAGGCTACGGTGATCCGGACATGGTGTTCTTCTCCATGGCCAACTCGAAGCGCCGCCCGCAAATTCTCGACGTGAAGGGCAACCCGATCACGCCGGAGAACGCGGAAGAGTTCTACGCGGGCTGCTGGGCTCGCGCGTCGGTCAACCCCTATGCCTTCAACAACATCGGCAAGGGTCTCGCCATCGGTCTGGGCAATATCCAGAAGCTCGGCGACGACGAGAGCTTCGAGGGCTTCACCTCGGCCGAGGACGATTTCGGCGATGATCCGGCCGAAGGCTTCGAGAGTGACGACGACTTCGGCGGGGATGACGACGATCCGACCGCGTAAGGAGGTTTCTCGGGCCACAGTGCCGTAGCGGTCTCGACTGCATCCGTCCGTGAGTACACGGGGCGAGGAATACCGGGGCCGGTTATCAGAAATGATAATCGGCCCCAACCATATTGACAGCAGCGCGTGCGTCTGATTTGTGAGTGGGCATCGTCATCAATTTTCAGGAAGCGCCATGTCCACTCAACAAGAGACCAAGATCGAACTTGTCACCGAGGCCATTGAAGCTCTCGTACTCGCGACTGTAGTCGCGACAACGAACTACTCTACTCCCCATGCCAATGCGATCAATCATCAGCTCGTGTTCGATGCGCGTGAGGTTGTTCGCAAGGCCCTGCGAGAATTGCTGACCCCGACGTTGCGCGTGATCAGCCCCGAGCCCCCTGCTCTCAAGATGGCCTCTTCTGAGGCGCTCCAGCCCGCATGATTTATCTTGATTTCGAGACGCGGAGCGCGGCCGACCTCCTCAAGTGGGGCCAGCGGCGCTATGCGCTCGACACAAGTACGCAAGTTCTATGCTTGTGCTGGCAGTACAGTGAGCAATCGATAGACGACACGGTATTTCTCTGGCACCGCGATCATCCGTGGATAGAGAAAGATGAGCCCGACGACGAGTTGATCCGACGCATCCGCGATGGTGAGCCGATTGAGGCGCACAACGCGGGCTTCGAGTTCAACGTCTGGAATGAGGCGTTCACGCGGGAGTTTCCCGAGTGGGATGTCAAGCTCCAGCCCGAGCAGCTCCACTGCTCGGCGGCGAAGGCGTCGTGTATGTCCCTGCCTCGCGCGCTAGGGGACGCGGTTGACGCGCTGGGCCTGCCGCACAAGAAGATTGCGGACGGCAAGCGGCTGATCAACAAACTCTCCAAACCGCTGCCTCGACGTGGCAAGAGCAAGGGCGACGGGATCATCGTATTCTGCGAAGAGGAAATAGAACACCGGAAGAACTGGGTCTACTGCCAAGGCGACATCCGTTCTGAGCGAGGTCTCTCCGACTTCTGCCCGGAGATGACCGAGCGCGAGCGGGATTATTGGCTTATGGACTTCCGGATGAACCTCCGGGGGATCACTCTCGACCATCACGCCGCTACCGAAGCGCTCGATCTCGCCAAGCTCGAAGCCGACCGGCTCAATAGCGAGCTAAAGGACATCACTGGGGGCGTCGTCGAGAAGGGGTCCCAACGTGCGGTCCTGCTCGGCTGGGCCAATGGGCGGCTCGTAGAACTCGATCAGCCGCCTCTTGAGAATACCAAGGCCGATACGCTCAGCTTTGCGCTCGACGGCGTCCCGACGAAGGCTGGCGACGAGGCCCGGGAAGCCGCGCTTGGGCCGTCCCGTGAGAAGTGGGAGGCGCTCGGCGAGGAAGGTGCCCGGGTCGAGCGCGCCCTGCGAATTTGCATGGAGGTCAACCGCTCGTCGGTCGCCAAGTACAAGCGGATGGTGCAGAGCGTATGCCCGGACGGCAAGCTGCACGACATCATGCTCTACAACGGGGCCGACCGGACCGGCCGATGGTCCGGCAAAGGCGTCCAGCCGCATAACTTCGTCCGGGGGTACGCCAAAGACATGAGCAAGGCGTGGGATGACATCCTCACGCTCGACCGCGAGCTGATCACGATGATCTGGGGCGAGCCCATGGTATGCCTCGCCAAGGCCTGCCGTGGCGCGCTCATCGCCAGTGAGGGCAAGGAGCTGTACGCGGCCGACTTCAATGCCATCGAAGCACGCAAGCTGGCGTGGCTCTCGGGCTGCGCGACGATGCTCGCGATGTTTACTCCGGGGCAGGACATCTACTGCGACATGGCGAGCGGCATCTATGGCCGCACGATCACGAAAGCGGACAAGAACGAACGCAATCTCGGGAAGAAAGCCATCTTGGGCCTCGGCTACGCGATGGGCTGGGAGAAGTTCCAAGCGACAGTCTGGAACGACGAGGGCATATGGCTTGATGACGAGTTCTGCCAGATGGTCGTTCGCATCTATCGCAAGGAGAAGTATCCCGAAGTCCCGATGCTCTGGCGGGACAGCGAGAAGGCGGCTATTGCGGCGGTCCTCGAAGGCGGCGAGCACTTCTGCGGCGGTGACGCGTTCGGCATCGGGGCAGTCTCGTACTTCATGAGCGACGACGGCAACTTCTTGCACTGCCGCTTGCCGTCCGGGCGGCTTCTCGCCTATCTCTATCCACGCGTGAGGATGCGTGTCACCTATCGGTTCGCGGCGCTAAATGCGCGCGGGCGGCCGACGACTGTGAACTTCCCGGCGAAGAAGAGCGTCCCGCAAAATCGCGTGCGCTGGCACGCGGAGAAGCTCGCGGAGAAACAGAACAAGCGGCTCTTGCCCGACGCGCCGGAGAGCTTCATATCGCCGCATCTGTCTTTCATGGGCCGCGATACATACACTAAGCAGTGGAAGCGGTGCGGCACGCACGGCGGTTCGCTCGTCGAGAATTACGACCAAGCCAGCTCACGCGATCTTCTGGCCGAAGCGATGCATCGCGTTGACGAGCTGCCAGAGTTCGATCTACTCTTGTCTATCCACGACGAAGTTATCGCCGAGGCGGCTAAAGGCACTTGCACTCGTGAAGAATTTGAGGCAATCATGTCCATCGTGCCTGACTGGGCTCCCGGCATGCCAATAACTGCGGAAGGTTGGGTCGGCCCGAGGCTAAGAAAATAAAAGGGGGATTACCTCATGGCCAGAATTGATGATGTGCTCGACGAACTTGTTATAGAGCTTGAGGAAGAAGAAGTTGACGCAACGGAATACAGCATCGGGTTTAGCATCCCAGACAACGAGATACGGCTGCAATTTCACAACGAGTTTGGGGTGTTGAGTAGTTTCGTTACCGATGCGGCGGGGGCCTACGAATTGGCGCACAGGATTTTGCGCGCCTATGATAAGCTCGAAGGATTATGATCTATGCCCGGTCCCAATTATCCAGTGCCCCCGTCTCCGCGCGCTCGTCGTGCGGCGCTCCAGCCAACTTCGGCCGGGCTTGGTGGCGTTGTTGACCATCGCACAGGCAAGGATAAGGCGGGCTACTACATCCGAACTTTCAGCGGCCGGAAGCTCTATTGGGATCACGTTGATGAGCACGACTACAACATCAACGACATCGCGCATTCCCTCGCCTCGCGCGTTCGGTGGACTGGGCACGTCCGACGCATCAACGGGAAGTTCATCTCCATCGGGCAGCATTGCGTAGTAGTTCACGACATCATCGCTCGCATGCCGAATGCGACGCCGTCGAAGCGCAAGCAAGGGCTCTTGCATGATGGCGCGGAGGCGTATATGCCTGACTTCCCGAGCCCGCTAAAATGGTGGATGCGCGCTAGGGGCAACGACGAGCTTTTCAAACTGGAGAACCGTGTGGACGCGGCGCTCTGCAAACACTTCAACATCCAATATCCGTGGGACCCCGAAGTCAAGGAGGCCGACCTGATCGCGCTCGCGACCGAGAACCGGGACTTTATGCCTGACGGCAGCACTGAGCGAAACTTCATGCCCGAGCCCATGGCGAAGTCTATTATCCCGTGGGGGACGGAGCGCACCGAACGCGAGTTCCTGAAACGCTGGGCGGCAATCCTAGCAGAAGAAAAGGCAGCATCATGAGCTTCGAACGTCCTAGCCGGGGGCTATTGGTTTTTCAATGCGATGTCTGCTTCGATGAGCAGCATGAGTTTTCGAAATCCGATGGGGCCGACGTTAACAATTTTCAGGAGTGCTGGCGCGAGCTGCACGAAGAGGGCTGGACGATGAGCGGGCGGGATCATCTCTGTCCTGACTGCTCGAAGACCGCGAGGGCTGATCGTGACAACCCTTTCCGAAGATGAGCTTCTGGAGCTGCTCGGGCCGGAGCCTGTCAAGACCCCTTGGATACATCAAGAGCGCGAGTTCAATGAGCACCGGGACGACCGCTGCCGGGCTCTATTGTGGACGATGCGAACTGGCAAATCGAAGGCGGTCATCGACAAAGCGATCTATCAATACGATCAGGGCAATATCGAGGGCATCATAGTTCTCGCGCCGAACGGCATCCACATCAACTGGGCCATCAACGAAATCCCGAAATGGACATTCCCGCGTAACGACGTGATGAAGTTCGCATGGGAGGCGACGAAGCGCGCGGACTGGGACCGCATTGCGGCTCTCAAAGCGCTGTACGAGTTTCCCGGGATGAAATGGCTGACAGTCAATATGGAGGCGCTGACCGAGACCGGAGCGCACGGTAAAGACTGTATCAAAGCCATCAAGGCTTTTAGGACTGCCTGCCACGGAAAGATCATGCTCGTGATATCCGAGGCCCATCACTTCGGCCGCGCCGGGGCGAAGCGCACACGGCTCGCGCGCAACCTCAGCCGGGCCGCCAAGTACGTCACGGTCGAGACGGGCACGCCGATATTGAACTCGCCCCTCAAGGCGTATGCGATCTATAAAATCCTCGACGACCTCGCGCTCGGGCCGGAGTTCACAGGGGACTGCTACGAGAAATTCGCGCGTCGCTATGCCGAGTACGAGATCGACCCGAACGCGCCCGCATACCGCGCCAAGCGCCGAGCATACAAAAAGCTCAAATGCTACAAGAACCTCGACGAGCTTCAAGCGAAGATCGCGCAGTGGTCGAGCGTGGTAACGCGAGAAGACGTGGAGGGCATGCCTGCGCTCTTGCGGACCGAGAGAATTGTTGTTATGAGTGAGGCTCAGCGTCGGGCCTATCTGGAAATGGTTTCTCGGCACCTCGTTGAGATCGGCGATGACATGGTCGCGGCCAAGGATGGCGGTGCTCGTGTGCAGAAGCTCCAGCAGATTTTGAATGGGTATATCAAAGATGGCGACAACATCATTGAGATCGATCCTGAGCCTCCGATATACAACGCTCTTGTCGAAGAGATCACTGGCACGTTTCCTGAAAACTCCATCGTTTGGTGTAGGTATCGGGAGGACATTCGACGTGTCTGTGCGCGGCTCCGCAAAGACGGAATTTCCTACCTTGAATTTCACGGCGGCGTCCCAACTGGACAGCGTGAAGCTGTGCGACTACAGTTTCAGAACAGTGATAAGCCCGTCGTGCTTGTCGGTCAGCCCGGAGCTGGAGGCGAAGGCCGCGATTTCAGTAGAGCGCATGCTATCATCTTTTTCTCGTCAACTCCTAATGCCATCCATGTCAATCAGGGAGAAGAGCGAGGGACTGAAAAGTGGGGACATCCGGTCACCATCGTCCGCATCCGAACACCGGGAACAGTCGATGACCGCAACTGGGCCATCGTCGATGGGAAAACAACCGTGGCTGACGACATTAGTGGTCGGGGGTTGCGCGACTTGCTGATGAGGACCAATGTCTAAACATCCCCAACTTCGCGCCGAGCACCTTGCCGAAGGCGTCGCCTACATGACCGCGTATCAGCGCCTAGAGCGCGGCTGGAGCTTCGAGCGGGCGTGCAATGAGCCGACCCGAAAGAAGCGCCGGACGCGAACTATCGCCGAACGGAAGGTGTTCTATCAAGAGCACCAAGCCAAGCGCGGACGGCCCTCCCGGGGACAGGCTGTTGCGGGTGATACGTCCCCACTCTATATCCGGAAAATCCGCGCCGCATACTGTGACGGCTTCATTAAGACCGGCGTCCTCGACGAGGGGATGGCCGCCAAGCTGAGGGCCTACGCCGATGAATGCAGAGCAGCTAAGGAAAATTCTAAACGAGTACCCGCCGAGCCGAAAGCTAGTCATCATAGTGGACGGAGCGAGAGTGCTGGAAACAACCGTGCTGGAAGTGCTTCTCAAATTGATGGAGAAATCGCAGCCCGCATTGCTGACTTTCTTCGGCCGTGAGAGTTGCATCATCAGAGAGCGCATCGGCGGAGAGCGGCCCAATGCTCCGTACATCAACGAATGGCTTGAGATCGATCTGAGGTGATCTATGGCAAAGCATCTCCCCCTGATCACGAGGCTCACGCGGCAGCTCTCCGCCGACAAGGTCCCCGACGCTCGCGACGAGGCGCTCCGCATCCTGCGCGAGCGTGGTCATATAAGGAAAAATTCGGAGGAACTTACCGTAGAAGGTAAAGAGCGCGAAGCCATGGGGCCAGCCGGGCGCGCTATCGACCGGGCCTCGAAGCGGAGCGGGCATCCGCCGAGCGCGTATAAATACGTCGGCGGGCGGGCGGTGTTGAAGTGACGGGACCCGACAGCAAATATATGATGCAGTGGGGAGGCGCATGGCGGCCAGTCGTCAATATGTTCGATTACTCCAATGCCCCGACGACGCTGGCGCTTCGCGCGGCCAAGGCCGTTCTCTACGTCAGTGATACGTGCTGGATTGTCTGCTTGGTCAGTCCCGGGGATATTGTTGAGCGGCCGGATCGGGACCCGAGCGAGCGGGAGTGGGAGTATATCAATTAACCACATCCGATTTTCCTCTTGACGCGCTCTTCCGGGCAGCGTATCGACGATCACGCAAACACCGAAAAACAGGAGCTTATGACCAATGCGCGCACTTAATGAAATTTCTCGTCTTAATGCCGATCCGAGAGCGGCGCGAGCTGACGATGCAGCGTTCGGCCGATCTGATCCAGATCGTGTTCGTGAGCAGCAACGTCTCCATGGAGAGCGTGTTGAAGCTCGCCAGCGTGAACGGAATGGCGGAACGGTACGGCCCGATCCGCTCAACGATCTCGACCGCGAACACCGGGCAAGCAGCTCGCATCCGACCAAGGGCGATGCTGTTGTGGCTGGTATTCTCGCCGATCTCGTGCTCGGCGCGGTTTTAGCCGACGCAGCTCGCACCTTCACGCATCTGGATCGCATTCACACTGCTATCGACGCGGAGCCCCCGTTCCTCAAGTTTTGGCAGAAGCTCAATGATGAGCGCGCTGCCCGAGGCGAGGAAGAGGCGTTCTATGCGGAGGCCAAGAAGGCATTCCTCGGCGGCGAGACGCCACTCGGCGCTCTCACGTTCATCGGCAAGGAGTGGGACGGTCTCCGTGCGGTCCCGGCTGAGCCGGTCACGTATCTCGGCGGCTCGCGTCCTGCATACCACGGCGAGTATCGGGTCGTGAGCGACGCGGGCACCGTCTGGCACAAGGCCGTGAACCGACACGATAGCCCGATCATCTATGCGCTTCCGGAGGCCGCCTTGCTCGGCGCAAAGCTGGCGCGCACCGTCAAGGAACACCACTAGCCCGGAGCCGGGCGTTCGCGGTCGGCTTCGTCGGTCGGCTTTCAGAAAGGTGCCCTGCGGTCGGCTCTAGTGGCTTGCTCGCATATCCCGTACAAGGACACTGTAGACGCGAGGCCCCGGACCCAATCCGGGGCCTTTGTTATACTCAATCCGCAAAGGGATGCTAACGAGTGATTAACCATCCGGAAGATCGGGGCTTGCGCTCGTAGGGGATGCGGTCTAGGTTCGTCACATCGGGGAGGGTCCCCGCCGGAGCCATGCGGCTTCGGGTCCCTACAGCAACTAGGAACGCAAAATGACCGCTCAGATTTCTAAAGGCCAGAAGACCGCGACGGACATCTCTTCTTTGCTCCGCGCTCGCAACCCCCTCATTTGGGTCATCACTCGTGAAGAGGCTCGCGTCGAGGGCTTCCTGACCGAGGCGGCTGCCGCCGCTGGATATAAGACCCTGTTCTGGGACATCGCGCAGGGCGTCACCACTCTCGACGGCAAGCCCGCGACTTCCTTCCGGGACGCGCAGGACCCGGCGACTGCTTTCGGCGCGGTCCGCAGCGAAGCGGACAAGGGCGAGAAAGGCGAACGACAGGCGTGGGTGTTCCGCGATCTGCCGACGTGGCTCGAAGGTACGCCGGGCGCTGCCCCGCGCCGTCAGCTCCGCAATCTCGCGAAGTTCCTGCCCAGCGTTGGCCGCAAGTCGGCTCAGGCTATCATCGTCCTGACGACCGAAACGAACGTCCCGGCGGACCTCGCTGGCCATGCTACGGTCATCGAATGGCCCCTCCCGGATCGTTCGGAGATTGAGAAGGTGCTCGACACGGCGATCAACTCCCTCCCGGAGTTCGAAGACGCTGAGAAGACCAAGCCGCTCCGCGCGCTCGCCGCGCCGAACGGTACGCGTGATCAGGCGATTGACGCCGCTGTCGGCCTGACCTCGGAAGAGGCCGCGTCGTGCTACGCCAAGTCACTCGTGCAGACCCGGAAGATCGACCCGTCAATCGTCGCGAACGAAAAGAAGCGTGTGATCGCTCGTGAGCGCGTCCTCGAATGGTATGACCCGATCAAGGGCGGGCTCGACGCGGTCGGCGGTCTTGAGAACCTCAAGACATGGCTTATCGCCCGGAAGACGGCGTACAGCCCGGCCGCTCGTGAGTACGGCCTCCCGGCTCCGAAGGGCGCGGTGCTCGTCGGTATCTCGGGTTGCGGTAAGTCTCTCACTGCCAAGGCGGTTGCCACGGCATGGGGCGTCCCGCTTCTCCGCCTCGACCTCGGCGCGCTCAAGGACAAGTTCGTCGGCGGTTCGGAAGGCAACCTCCGTAAGGCGCTCAAGGTCATCGAAGCCATTGGCCGGTGCGTCGTGTGGATCGACGAGATTGAGAAGGCGATGCAGGGCGCGACCGGCGGCGGTTCGTCGGACGGCGGCGTCTCGGCTGACGCGCTCGGAACGATCCTGTCATGGATGCAGGAACGGAACGGCGAGGCGTTCGTGATCGCTACCGCGAACGATGTCTCCAGCCTCCCGCCGGAGCTTCTCCGCAAAGGCCGCTTCGATGAAGTGTTCTTCGTCGATCTGCCGAACGTCACGGAGCGCAAGTCGGTTCTCCGCGCTGCTCTCAAGGCCAACGGTCGCGATGCGGTCGAGATCGACTTTGACGCGGTCGCTGATGCGACGGAGGCCTTCACGGGTTCGGAGATTGCCGAGCTTGTCCCGACTGCGCTGTATGTCGGCTTCGCTGACGGCGCTCGCGAGATCACGACGGAGGACCTAATCGAGGCCGCCTCGAACGTCGTGCCGCTGAGCAAGTCTTCGGAGAAGAAGATCACGGCGCTCCGGGAGTGGGGCAAGACGAATGCCCGGGCCGCCTCGTCAGCCGCCAAGCTGGAACTCGTCTCCAGCGGCCGGAAGCTGGACCTTTAGACTTCATTAACCATCCCCTCGGGTTTGTACGTGACAGACCCGAGGGATTGAGCTACATACGTCACAAGCCCGGCGCGACCGGGGGAACCCTTACAGCAACTAAGGAACGCGACATGACAATCTCAGTATCTACTCTTCGGCCCGGCCTGCTGGTCAGCATCAAGACGAGCATCAAGGGCAACGTCGAATACCTCAAGACCGAGGGCGAGACGTTCATCCGTGACGATGGCTCCGAGTATGCGGAGTGGGAGACCGAGCGAACCATTAAGGACCCGGCCGAGCAGAAGCGCGCGACCGAGGTCCGTGGCAAGGCCCGGAACTTGATCACGGGCGTCTGTGCCGCTTCGGAGTTCGGGCTGCTTTGCCCGGAGGACAAGCGGGCGGACCTTGAAGCTGCCTTCGACAAGGCTCGTGCTCTGTGCGCCGAGTTCAACGCTACCTCTCGCGTGACCCGCGTGAAGTTCAACGCCATTGCCGGGCGCATCGCTCCCGACGATCTCGAAGCGGTCCGTGCCATCAATGGCGAGGTCCGTGAGCTGCTCTCCGAGATGACCGAGGGTATCGAAGGGCTCGACGTGGAACGCGTCCGTGACGCTGCCGCTCGCGCCAAGAAGCTCGGTAGCATGCTGAGCGACGAAGCTCAGGGTCGGATCAAAGACGCGATCAGCGCGGCCCGCGCTCAGGCCAAGAAGATCGTCGAGGCTGGCGAGCAGGCGGCTACCGTGATCGACGCGGAGACCATCAACAAGCTCGCCGCTGCCCGCACCGCGTTCCTCGACATCGACGAGGCCGCCGAGGTGCAGGCTCCGGAAGACACGTCCGGCCGGGCGCTCGACCTCGCGCCGCATACCGACCCGGCCGCTCCGGCGGCTGCCCCTACCCCCGAGCTGGAGCTGTCGGACATCCTCTCTTAACCTCTACTGGGAGCGCCACGGCGGCGCTCCCAGCCCCTCAACAGCAAGGACCAACCTATGCAAACCCTCTTACCAAACCCGTTCGAAAGCCTTCCGTATGCCCTCAACGACGCTCGGGCGGAGCTTTTGGCTTCGCAGGCCGAGCTACACACGCTCCGCGTCAAGTCTGGCAAGGGCAAGATCATGCCGGGAGGCGTCATGATCCAACGCGCAACCTCGCGCCTGTATAAGGCTCTCGACGGGGTCCGTGCCGCGCAGGAGAGAAGCTGTTAACTATTCCCGGAGGCGGCTCTTGCGGGTCGCCTCCGGCTCTGATATCCATCCGCAGTACCTACAGCAACTAGGAACAGCACATGCCTTGCGACACGAGACTAAAACCGAGACAGACCATTCAGCAACGCGCGGCCGAAGTTCGGCAAGTCGTGTACGACATCAACTCCCTGATCGCCGCTGGCAAGGTCAAGCCGGTGATCGACAAGCGGACCGGCGCGATTGCCTTTCAGGGGATCGACGACACGATCCGGGACGGCGTGACGGACGCATGCGTCTATCGTCGCCTGATGATCACGGGCTCGTCGCTGACCAAGGCCGCGATCCAGCGTGCCGAGCAGATAGCCGGGCGCACGGTCGATAAGCAGGCCCTCGCGCAGGGCGTTCACTCCCACGATGGAGGCGGGTCGTGGCACCACGGTCATTAAGGAAAGTCAAGCTCACTGGGCCTCGATCTATCGAGACCAAGCTCTCGCGTCTGGCATACGAGTTAGAGGATGATGCCCGGCGCGTTCGGACTGACTACGGGAGCGAGCACGATGGTCTAGCCAATGCTCTTCGAGATATCTCATCCCGACTTGGAGACCTCGCCCGAGGAATGTAATTAGGATACGGCTGTCCCTCTCCCCCAAGGGGCAGGCGTTGCGTCGGACCGGCGGAGGGGTTGCTGCCCTTCGCCGGTCTACCCCCTCATCAGCAGATGCGAGTGCAGCACCATGAAACGCGAGAGCAAAGGACAGCGGGTCAAGACGTTCAAGACCTTCATCCCGAATGCCGATCTTACTTCGACCGAAACGCAAGTCGTCGTCTACTTCAAGGCCGAGAACGGTCTGTTCTATATCTTCGACGGCGCGCATATGTTCTCGGCTGCCAGAGACCGGGCCAAGAAGCGCGAGCGGAGCGACGGCGTCAGCATACACGACAACATGATCACGTCCGACACACTTGACGGGATCGTCGCCGGGTTTAATGATATTTGCCTCGCCTACACGGCTGAGATGCGGAACGCGCTGAAAAAGAAAGTCATCCGGTTCACCTTCAAGCGCAACGTCGCGTGGGACAGCGAACATCAGGCCCAGAGCGATATCAGTTTTTGCGGGACGCCAGCGGTCCATTTCATGTATGAAATCTTGTATCAGGTCGGTGATCAGCTCTACTATCGTAGCAGCGAAGATGACGGCGCGACGCTCCAGTATCGTGGGAAGGTCAACGAAGCTCGCTTCCGGGACGGTGATGCGATCACGGTTGATTGGACGGAAGAGCGCGAGGCGTTCTTCTCTAACATGCAGGCCTCTCTCGTCACGCTGATCCATCGCGTTGACGACTTCCAGAAAGACTTGCTCGTGAACGTTGACAGGGCTATCGCGGCTACCTCGACGCTGCTACTGGAAAAACCTAAGGAGGCTTGACATTGGTTTCGGCTTCGTCTATAAGCCGGACCCTGAGTTTGCGACGAGAGCCCAGTGGCCCGTCCACATCGCCCCGTAGGCGCACCGCTTCGGCGGTCCGGAGTTCGCTCCGGTAGCGCAGCGGGGATGCACTGGGAAAAGAACGAGGCGTCATATGCACGCCTACAACGTCGTCAAGAAGGAAGACCGCTCGTGAACCATTCCGCTGCCCAGACCGCTCCGACGAACCCTCGCCCATCTCAGGGCGTGGGGGAGTTTGGCCGTCCCCGCGTGGCCCGGACCCACGAGATCGCAGGTTCAAATCCTGCCGCCCTGACCATTACAACTACATTCAATACCCAACGCTAAGCCTTTGCGGGCTTGGTGTAACAGGTAGCACAACGGGCTCTGAACCCGTCAGTCAGCGTTCAAATCGTTGAGCCCGTGCCATTGCCGATGTAGCTCAGTGGTAGAGCAGTTGCTTCGTAAGCGAAAGGTCGAAGGTTCAATTCCATTCCATCGGCACCAATCAACGCCAGTCTAGCTCAGTCAGGTAGAGCGCCGGGCTCATAACCCGGATGTCGTCGGTTCAAATCCCTCGGCTGGCACCAATGCCCAGTGTAGCTCAGTGGTAGAGCGCGCGGTCGATAACCGCTAGGTCGCCGGTTCGAGCCCGGCCACTGGCACCAAACTTTATACGGGACGCGCGGAAGGCCGCACGGATGTTTTGCACACAACCGGAGCCGGGGGCAGTACCCGGGCGCTCCACCAAATTGGGAGAAGGCGAAGTGGTGACGCGGCCGATTGTTAATCGGTATATCTCAGGTTCGATCCCTGATCTCCCAGCCATCTTGACAACGGTCGCGCAGTGTGCGATCAAACTCAGATGACGCGCAGAGTGGTGTTGTTTAAGGACCCTACGCTCGGCGACAAATCCTCGGGCCGGGGTCGGTTATACGATAGGCCCGTCGCCGTCATCCCTCTAAAGCGCCGTCCCAAGGGGCGGCGTTTTTCGTTTGTTAACCCTCTTGCTTTTATTTCCGGCGTCGTGTAGGCAATTCCGGTAGCAACCGTTGACATCGGGAGTTTTTCATGCCGCGCCCTATTGCCATAATTCCCGCTCGTCACGCGCTTTAGAAATCCCCCAGCAAAAATTTTTACCATAGTCCCCCAACCCGAGGATGATCTCGCATGTCTGATAGCCCCATCGTTCGCTACCGCCGATATCTCGACCGCTTCGACAGCGCGGGTCGCAAGAAGGTCCCAATGTTCTCTGGCGTGATGGCATACTTCCCGGATGCGATTGCGGCACTTGCCGAGCACTCTTTCAAGGGCAACGAGAAGCACAACCCGGGCGAGCCGCTGCACCACGCACGCGGCAAGAGCATGGATCATACTGACTGTATTATGCGGCACCTCGCCAACTACAACGGGCTCGACGGCGATGCGCTCGAAGCTGTTGCGCTGTTCTGGCGAGCTGGTGCTCTCTGTCAAGAAGTTCTGGAGCGCAAATACGGACTGGAGCTTCCCGAGGGCGTCATCGATCCGCGCGCCTTCCCGGAAACCAATTCGCTCGTCGGCCCGAACGGCGAGCAAGCGCCGCTCGAAGTGCCCAAAGGCTCCTATGGCGCGTGAGAGTTCACTCTGGCAGCGCTGCCTCACGGGGATCAAGCGTCTCAGGGCGTGTGGTCACAGGGCGCACTTCTGTCGCGTCGAGAACGCTGCCGGAGAGGGCCATCCCGATGTCGAGGGTGTCATCAACGGCGATCAGTGCTGGATCGAACTGAAATCAAACGACCGGCCGAAACGCGCGGGCACCGCGATCAGGTCGAAGACGCGGGAGAGCCAATCGATCTGGCACCGCGAGAGGACAGAAGCGGGCAGCCGCATTCACTGGGTTTTGATACAGGTTGGCGAGGCACATGCAGCACGGCTCTACCTCATCTGCGGAAATCGATATGACGAGATCATCGCGCCCGAGGCAGTCCTCGCCGAGATGTCCGTCGTCAGGCCCGATGCCAATCTCGCGGAAGTGCTCCTTAGAGCATGTGAGGGCTGGTAAGATGCCCTCGAAACAGCCCAAGATGACGATCAAGAGGTTTGCTCACGAGTATTTCGTGAAGGTAAGCTTCGTCGATATTTACGGCCGCAACATCGGCTACGACTACAGCACTATCCTTGCCGAGATCAAGAAGCACTTCCCGCACGCTAACACCTCGCGGCGTTGGCTCCAAGATATGGCTTATGTCCTCAACCGCAGCGAGAGATTGCCGGTCCGACGCCGCTCGCGCCGCGCGCTCGCGCAGGAGTATGCGCTCAGCATGTTACTGCGACAGCGCAATGGGGCAGGGCTTAAATACGCCAGCATAGGCGCTGCCTGTCGTTCGAAATTCCCGGATCAGCGGACCTCCGTAGCAAGTCTTCGCAAGCTCGAAGGCCATCTTCGGCGTCTGGAATTTACCGTCCCCACTCGCCCAGCATGACGGAGGACAGACACACTCGCTACAATCGGTCACCGAAGGGGCTTGAGCGCCGCCGGAAGTATCAGCAGTCGCCGAAATATCTCGACCGCAAACGTATCTATCAACAGTCGCCAAAGGGGCGCGCAACTGACAGGGAATATAGACATGACGAAACCGTCAAAGACCGACGCCGAACGTCTCGCCGACGCAAACGACTTGATCCGGAATAAGCAAGCGCAAATCAATGCGCTCAACAAGGAGCTGCGCGCTCGGTCACAAGCCAATGACACGGCGGAGAGCCTGCGACAGGAAATCTTTGGGCTCGAAGCCTATACCCGCGAGCCGCCGAAGTGGCTCGATCAGCCCCACAAGACGGGCTCGATCACGGGCGTCCCGCTGATCCTCGCTTCGGACTGGCACTGGGGCGAGACAGTCGATCCCGATCAGGTCGGCGGCATGAATGCGTTCAACCGTAAGATTGCCAAGGAGCGCGTCAAGACCTTCGGCAAGGCCGTGATCGATCTCTGCTTCAACCATATGACCTCGCCATCCTATCCGGGTGTCGTCTTCTGTGTAGGCGGAGATATGATCACGGGCGGCATCCACGAGGACCTCCGCGAGACTAACGATGGCACAGTGACGCTGTCCGTGGTCGAGGTCGAGGAACAGCTCATCGGCTTCATCACGATGCTCGCCGACAAGTTCGGCAAGGTGTTCGTACCGTGCGTGCCGGGCAATCACGGGCGCACCACGCTCAAGCCCCGCGCGAAGAACCGCGTGTTCGACAGTTGGGAGTGGGTCATCTATCAGCATCTTGAGCAGTGGTTCCGCGACGATCCCCGCGTCACGATCCACGTGCCCAACGAGGTGGACGCCCACTTCGCGATCTACGGTCACCGCTTCATGCTCACGCACGGCGATACGCTCGGCGTGAAGGGCGGGGACGGTATCATCGGCGCGCTCGGCCCCATCGCGCGGGGCGCGATCAAGGTCGGCCGCTCCGAGGCTCAGTGCGGCCGGGACTTCGACACGCTGCTCATCGGGCACTATCACACGTACATCCCTCGCGGAGATGCGGTGCCGGTGCTCGCGAACGGCTCGCTAATCGGCTACAACGAGTACGCCCGTCTGCTGTTGCGCGCCGGTCCGACGCGGCCGACGCAAGCATTGGCTTTCATCCATCCGAAGCGCGGGATCACGGCCCAGTGGCCGATCTATCTCGACGGCGATGAGCGCCGCAAGCCCGGATCAACCGCGTGGTGCGCGTGGGATACAAACAAGCCAAAAACTGTTTGACAATATCCGGGACCCGCGCTACCAAGCACGGGTCCCTGTCGTATGTGGACGGAGAGCATCGTGGCAGAAGACACTTTCGATATTCTTAGACGGCTCGTCGCCGAGGTCCAGTGTAAGCCGGGCTGGTCCTTTCGGATCAAAGACGAAGACGGTGCGCTTCGGCTCGTCATCACGATCTCTGGCGTCGATAACTACGCGCATGATCGCAAGCTGACCATCAGCCACTATCATCCTGTCCCGATCACAACGTACAACGAGAAGTCGTGGCGGCGCTGGATTTTCGAACAGTGCCTCCGCACAATGAACCACGAGATCGGCGAGGCTCTGTGCTTTGGTCCTGACAAGCTTCGGCCGTTCGCGCCGATGCACGGCCCCGGCGAGGACCCTTACACAGTGCATGAGTGGAGATCGGAAGCCGATGCCCTCACAACTCAGGACGGCTCGCGTAGAGAGGGACCGGTCTAAATGCACCTCCCTGATCTGATCAATGGGCTCTATGAGACCCTAGGCGGCGGCTTCATTGCTCTGTCCATCATCAAGCTCCATCGCGAGAAGACTGTGCGTGGCGTCTCGTGGCTCCACGTCGCATTCTTTTCGTCGTGGGGGTTGTGGAATTTATACTTCTACCCGCACCTCGACCAATGGTTCTCTTTCTGGGGCGGGGTTGCCCTAGTGAGCGCCAATGCGATCTGGCTGGGGCAGATTTTCTACTATAACGCTCGGCCCACTCCCGTCGCGCGGGAGCGGACCGAAATTTATCAGCACATCGATAAGTGAGGACGCCATGATTTTCGTTCGCGTTAGGCCGCCTCACTACACCGAGCTGCATCCGTGCAAGGACCTCGTCGCTCACTACTGGGGTCGAGCCGCCGCTGAGCGGTGCCACGATCAATTCGTCGAGTGCTTCAAGGGCGGCAAATACGCTCCCGACTTTTTCGTCGCCGCGTCCGATGACGGCAAAGACAGCTTCCTCGGTTTCGCTGCCGTGCATCGCACGATGCAATGCACGCACAACATCATCTGGCTCGCCGTGAACCCCGACCTCCGAGGAAAGGCTATCGGCAGGCATCTGCTCGGGGCCTGCCTCCAGAAGGCCGATGATCAGGATTGCACTCTCGTCGAAGTCATTTCTCAGGAGCGAGCGTTCTATCAGAAGCACGGGTTCTTTCAGGTCCGCCATCTCGGCAGCGAGTGGTATCTGATGCTGAAACCATTGGGGGAGTTTGGCCTATGAGCGCGCGGATCAAGGTTGTCCCGGATGCCGAGCCGAATAACGAAGGAAGATGGATCGAAGTCCCGATTGACCTTTCGATCTATAGGCGGTGGCGACACATGGAGGTTGTCGTCAAGCAATACGTTCCCGCCAAACACCATGTCGTAGCAGTGGAGCGGGGCTCGAAATGACAGTCCCGCGCGACGAGCGCGCAGAGCCCGATATCACAAAATGTTACTCCAGAGCCGCAGTGACTTCTCACGTTGCATAGCTGCTATGGCGTTCAACTTCTCCAGCATCGGTCGTGTCAAGAAAAACTTTTTGATACAGGATACCCAATCAAACCGGGGTCGTGATCGGTAATTGTAGATCAAAATCCGAAAATCCCAAAAGTCGATTTGCTATACTCTCCTCACGCGCACGAGATGCGCGGGCTGTTTGAAAACGTGGAGAGAACGAATGACTGAGCGGTATCATGCCGTCAATGGTCAGTGGCCGGAGGATGTTCCGGAGCTGACAGGTCCCGAAGCGGTCGCCGCTGCGAAGCGGCTCTACCGTTTCGCGATGAAGCGAGCATGGAAGGGAACTTGGAAGCTGACCTCGGGGCGGCGCTACACGTGGCCGCGCGGCCGGACCTTCTACGTTAACCCGGCCCGGGGCGACGGGCTACACGGCGGCTGGCGCGATCTCGTGCATATGATGAGCCACTACTGCCATCGGGAGCAATTCCCCCGGGCGAAGCCCCACGGAGCCAACCATCACTTCCTCGAAAAGGAGATGGTTGCCTACGTGATCAAGTCGGGATGGTTGGACGGTCGATTGCGCCCCAAACTGGGTACGCCCCGCCCCAAGCCGGGGCGTATCGTCAGGCTCGACGCCAGCCTCAAGCGTTGGACTACGAAGCTCCGCCGGGCAGAGACGGCCCTGCGGAAGCTGACGCGCCAGCGGGCTCGGCTGGCCCGGCAAATAGGGGCTTGACTTCAACCCGGGGAGCGGGCTAAGAACTCGCCCGCGTCCCCGGGTTTGATGCCCGGCCAAACGCCTTCTCGCAAGGACCGTTCAAACGGTCGGGGATAGAAAGATGGTCGGCGGTTCCCTCCAGCCTCGGCTCGCCCGAGGAAAGGAACCGTCTTAGGAGACCCCGACAAAATTCGAGGCCCTCGGGGAGAGGGTAGCACTAGATTAACCATCCGAATGATTGGGGGCTTGCCCTATCCGGGATGGCGCGCTAAGTTCTGAGGCACACAAGGGAGACGGCCAATGAAGTAAGGTTACGCCGGACGATCTGGAGACTACCCTGTGAGAAACTCCAGTGAGGCGCAAAGATAGCAGGGCAGGCGCGCAGAAATCCGGTGCGCGCTTGTTGGCAAGGGGGACGCAGCCCACATGCCCAAGGCCCGGTAAGGTTCCGTTCGCTCGATACGCGGCGTGGGGTTGTTGCCCACGGGACATAAGAGCGTAACTGCTCTTCGAGGAACGTAAAGGCCCCAGAGAGCGATCTCTGGGGTCTTTCTCTTGTCAGCGGATCGTAATCGGGAGATTGCGCCGGACCGAGGTGTAGGTCTTCCCGTCTGGACAGAGATCATAGACCTCCGAGACGTACTTGTACGCGCCCGGCTCTACGCTGGAGGGGACGTAACGCGGGCTCGGCGGCAAGTCCTGAGTGCCGAGCTGGGTCGGCGGCGGCTTGAGCGGCTCAATGATCTTGACGACCTCGACGCCATCGCTCTGGCGCACGAGAGACCACTGGACCTCATATGGGCAGAGCCGGTTGAGCGTGACGTTGATGTTCGCATTGAACGGTTTGCCCGCGAGTAGGATCGATGGTTCGATTGTGATGCTGTTTACGACGCGCGGGGGCAGCTCCGCATCTCGGGCCGAGAACAGCGTATAGGAGAACCACGCTGCGGCGAACAACAGCGCGGCCCCAGACGAGACATTCAAGACAAGCGTGGCCCACGTCCCATTGTCATAGAACTTCGCGAACGGATAAATCATGCGCTATCCACTATGGTTGCTGGGGAGAAATCGCAGAACGAAATTCCCGGCCCAGCCGATGATGCCGCCGAGAACGATGAGAATGGTTGTCGCGCCCTTCCAGCGGTTCGTCATAGCGACGACGCTGTCGAGCTTCTTCTCCATTCGGTCTTGCCGCTCAATCAAGGAGGTGACGTTGGCGTTAAGCGCGCCGAGCAGCCTTTGGGTTTCTGCATCCCCGCTCATTTACTGTCCCCCGGCCTTGTCTAAGCAAACTAACACACGATGCTGACGTGCGACTGGATAGGAGCTGACGAAATCGTCCCGGCTCTTATCGGCAAAGTGATAGGCAGCTACGATCTTGTCGCAGTTACGATCCGCGACCCGACTGGGCGACTTGTGGTGATGCCCCGAACAGAAGATAAACAGAAAGCACGCTGCGAGGATAATGGGCATAGCTCACCTCGATTTTGCCATTCGAGTAACGGCGGTCGCGCCCTCATAGAGGAAATAGAAGCCGACCACTATCATAACGATTTGCCACTGATTTACGTCAAGCGGGTCAGTAGTGAAAATTCCGCAGGTTCCCCTCGGAGCTTGGGAACAGCCGACTAGGGAACCGATGACCTTGTCCCAGATGAACAGCTTCGTCAGGATCGTTGCTGGCCCAAGAGCGATAACGGAACGCACGATGATGTTGAGCCGCGAAGTTCCGGCCTCCGCGATCATCAGGTCTCGCTTGGCCTGCAATGTCTGTACGCGCTCGGCCGAGTGGATACGCTCCTGCTCGGTCGTCGCGTTGATGCCTGCGATCTTCTCGTCGGCAATGGCCTTGGTGATCCCATTGACAGTGCCAAAGAGCTGCCCGAGAATAGATGGAATGGCGGTGATGAGGGAGAGCCACATGATCAGGAAACCTTGTCTGGAAACGCAGGAGACGGCAGGACTGTGATCCCGGGCGCTGGGGCGGCGAGCGGCTGACCCGCATTGAGCAGAGCCTCGGCATTCTTGTGCGCGGCGCTGTCGGCGAGGCTACGGAAATACTGCACAAGCCAAAGGACGGCCAGCGTGATCAGGGGCCACGCCCACGTCGGAACCTTGGGCAGGTATTGCGAGGGATCGACGCCAGCTTGCGTGACGAGCGGCGCGAGTTCGTCGTGAGCGAGCACGATAAAGCTGGCGGCCGACAGGAAGATCGTCGTGAGCTTCTGCTTGACGCCAGAGAACTTGATGGCGACGGCCTTGAAGTAGCTCGCCTCGGTGTCGTACAGGTCGCGAAGGACCGGGGTCTCGCGCAGCACTGGGCGCACGCCGAACCAATACGCCACGGCGACCGTGAAGACGATCAGGGCGGGCAGAAGATAGTTGGCGAGGGTATGCGGGTCGAGATTAGACATGGGGCACCTGTAGCGCTGGGAGGACCGGCGGGGGCAGCACAACCGTCGCGTTGAGCTTGTCGGCCTTTTGCTTCTGATACATGAAATAGGCGAAGCCGCCGACGACGATGAAGCCGCCGATGATGAGGATAAGCTCCAGCGGTGCGCCAGCGAAGTGCGTGCCAGCGGTTCCGGCTACGCCGCCCACGGTGCCGCTAGTCGTCTTCTTCCCGAGAGCCGGGTCTCCGTGCCGAGCTTTCGGCGTCGAGACCTTCGTGAGGTCAGGAGCGGTGGGTTCGCCGGTCGAGCCGACCCCGGCCAAGAGATGCAGGGCATAGGCCTTGAGGTCCGCTACGCGAGCGCTCCAGCCGCCTCCGAACTCAGCCCACGCGGAGCCATTTCGGATGGCGTGCATGAACTGTAACCGCTCTGCGGTGATCTGGGCGATCAGTTTGGCGGGATCGGCCTTGCGGATGGCGTCGAGAAGTTTCTGATCCATGACGGCGGGGCCGGGGACGCCGAGGATCGCGCGCACAACGCGCAGCGGTCGAGCGGTCCCGGAGTTGACGCCATAGTCCATCATCTCGACATCCACTCCGGCGGGGAGCGCATCGTAGTTGATCGCAGTGGCGTACTTATTCTTATAAATCTGCTCAGCAGTCGCGAGCGTCATCGCGCGGACGATAGGAGCCCACTGCGACATTGAGTTCATCTTCTGGCCCATGAACTCGGCGAGGTCGTAGCACGTGATACCGTACTTGGTCGGGCCGCCCGTATCCTTCGGGTTCCAACCATAGCCACCTTCATACTTGCTGATCATGCGATCAACGAATGGCTTGTACGTGTTCAAGGCCATGGATCAGTCCCCCAAGAAGACTAGTGAAGAGATTAGGCGTGCTAATCTCTTCATGGATTGCGGAGATTACGCTGCCGGAGCGTCGGGCTTTGCAGCGGGGGCGACCGGAGCTTGAGCCGGAGCCGTGGCGACCGGAGCCTGAGCTGGGGCGACCGGGGCCGGAGCGAGCGGAGCTTTCGCGGCCGGAGCACTCGGGAGTTGCGCGAGGACCTGAGCCTGCGCGCCTCTGATCTTGGCGATTGTATCCGCTTCGACATTGTTGAGCGCGGCACGAGCTTGCGCCGGGATGCCCTTGAAGAAGTCCTTGACCTTTGTCGAAAGCACGACGCCAGCGGCGAAGGCGATGACCGCTCCGCCGAGAGCAAGATTGAAGTTTGTCAGGAATGAGAACATGGGGAGGCCTTTCGCGGGGATGGGAACCCTCCACGTGTAGCGGTAACCACGTTCTGTGTCAAGCCGGATAGGGCGCTAAATTAAGTCGCTCGCCGGTTCGCCTCAAACCAATCCCACGTCTCCCGGAGGCCGGTGCGGATGTCATACTGGGGCGTAAAGCCGAGCGACCCGATACGCGACAGGTCCGCATAGCATGTTTCCCGGCCATTTGGTTTCGAAGCATTCCAGCGGACACGATCCGCGCTGACGCCGGAGATCGAACACAGGGTCTCAACAAGGTAGCGGATGCTGACTGTTTCGCCGCTGCCGATATTGATCGGCCCGGGCTTGAGTTCTTCCGACATGAGCATCTGCACGAGCCGCGCGAGGTCCTTGCTATAGAGGAAGTCCCGCGTCGCCGAGCCATCTCCCCATATCTCAACCTCGCCGCCGGTTACTCTCGCCGTCGAGAACTTCTTGATCAAAGACGGCAGCACGTGGCCGGTCTCTGTGTTGAACTTGTCGCGGGGGCCATAGAGGTTGCCGCTGACGAGGTAGCAATACTCCAGTCCGTAGCTCTGCTGGTAGGCTTCGAGCATCGCCAGCATGTGCCGCTTAGCGTGGCCATAGCCGAACTCTCCCGCGTCCGGGCGACCGTTGTAGAGGTTCTCTTCTTTGAAGGGGACGGGAGTGGGCCACGGATACGCGGCGTTCGTTCCCATGACAGTGATCTTACGACAGCCCACGCGCTGGGCCGCATCGATCACGGCGGTATTGATCAGCGTGTTATCTAGGATACTCTTGCCCTGATTGGCCATGTTACCGCCGAGGCCGTAGACGGTCGCCGCCGCATGGAAGACATAGAGCGGGTTGTTGTCGCCGAGGCGGGCGAAGAGATCACAGACTGCCTTGTGATCACGAAGATCGACATCCTGACGCGTGATCGGTACGACACACGTGAATAGATTTTGGCGGAGATGCTCGACTACGGCTGATCCGGCGAGCCCGTCCGCCCCGGTCACCACAATGGGCGAGTTCCGTTTCATGGTTGCACCTTATCTAAAGTTTGCTCCCCTATCCTTCTCGGGCTAGGGGTGTCCTGTCAAGCCCCGAAATGCTATTAACCTTTATGCCTTGAGGCCCTTATTCTGTTGATGAGTGACGAGCCCGCGCCGTTGCGCCTGCATCAACTGCATCGCCGCACGCTGCTGGGCCGACATCACACCGGGGAATTTAGGTTGAACGAAGCCGGGATATGGAGGATGGTTACTCGGCACCTCGCCTCCGAGCGCTTCGCGAAGCCATCTCGCCTGATCGTATCGGAAGATGTCCTTCATCTTGGTCAGGAGGTAGGGCGTGTTCATCATCTTAGCCCGGATGAGGACTTCCTCGCGAGAGAGCAGCTCGGTCCAGCGGAACGCGCCGTGGAAGCCGAAGTTGTTTGGGTCGCGCGGGGCCAGCTCCCACGAGAACCGGGACGCGAGCGCAGCGGTTGGCCACTTGAACTTGTCTTCGAGCGTGCGACGCTGAATGCGGCACACATCCCAGTCAGTTGCGACCGGATGAGTAGCTCGGTTCTCGCACAAGAAGTGCCCGAGGCGCTTCGACATCAGTGTGAAGCCGCCGTTGCCGACATCGTAAGGGTCGCCCGGACGCACAACCCACGGAGCCCCAATGTAGTCGTAGTCGAAAAACTCGGGGACCCACTTCTTGGGATCGACGATACCGCCGTCCCATTCCAGCATGAGCGCGAAGTCGGTCTCGACCTTGCTCATGGCGGCCGAGTAGTAGAACTGCCCGGCCTCCTTCTTGGTCGGCCAGTCCGGCACGATCTCGTACCGCGCGCCCTCGACCGGGATGCGCTCGGGCTGATCGGAGTAGATCAGCACGTCGCCAAAGGTCGCCTTGGTTAGGCAGTCGTCGATCACTCGCTTGGTGATGTCGTGGGCACGGGTCTCGACAAAGAGAAGGGTGACGCGGGACAGGTCGAGCATCTTCGATCTCCGTTAGGCTTTCTGCCCGACGTTGTTGAGCGGCATCTGGCCGGTCACGTCGAGTGGACCGCTCCCGATCTTGGGGGCAGGGAAGAATTTGGAGCCCGCGCCCGGATGCGTGCGTAGGTACTCTTGCCGCGCGGCAGCGAGATTGCGGATAGCGACGGAGTTCTTGACGGAGTGAAGAACGTTCGTCCCCTTGTTGAGCACGCTATCCATCGCGATCTTGTAGCCCTGCTCATACGTGAGAAGGTCCGCCGCTGGCGGGTTCTTCTTGCGGAGATCGATGGAGATCGGGCATGAGATGCTGTCGAGCAGCCGCTTCCATGGGAGCCCGGCGACCATCGTCAACTGCACCATGTAGTAATCGATAAAGGGCATGACCGGCGTTGCCTGCACGTCCGGATGATCCTTCACGGCCAGCATGGCTTCGATGGTCTTTCGGCTCAGGAAGTACGGCGGCTGAAATGCGACGTGCGGCCATCCGGGCTTGAAGGTCGATTGATGCTGGGGGATCGCATCGTTGACTTGGTTCGACCACACCACGTCCGGCTCGTCGTAGAGGTATTGCGGAAGGACAGGATCAAGGAGCACGCTATCCGCGTCATGGATCAGGAACGTACTCTCGGGAAATTCAAGAAGGAGGCGGAGATGCTCGGCCTGTCGGTCGAGACTGTCCTGTCCGATGTAGGCGCGCTTGCCGCCGAAGCGGCTCGTGACGCCGGGGTAGTTGACCTCGACCTTGCTGTCCTCGGGGGAGAGCACTGTCAGCGGCAGCTCGTGATGGAGAAAGAACTCCAGCGCTTCGATGACTTGATGGCCGTCGCCTTCGTAGCAACAGACCGCGACCCGTGTATCTCTTCCGTCATTGACGCCCATCACTCACTCCCTTTCAAATCTGCTGAAACCATTTCCTTGACGAGCGCTCGGAAGCCGACTTTCGGCCGCCAGCCGAGGCGTGTCATAGCCTTTGTCGCGTCGCCGCGCAAGAGGTCTACCTCGGTCGGCCGAAAGTATTTTGGGTCGATCCGCAGAAGCGTGCGGCCGGTCTTGTCGTCGAGCCCGACTTCGTTCTCGCCGGTCCCGCGCCAGCGGAGGTCGATACCGACTTCGGCGAATGCCAGCTCGACGAACTCGCGCACGCTATGCGCTTCTCCGGTCGCCACGACGTAGTCGTCGGGCTTGTCTTGCTGGAGGGCCAGATACATCGCCTCGACGTAGTCCTTCGCGTGGCCCCAGTCGCGGAGCGCGTCGATATTGCCGAGGTAGAGGCAGTCCTGCTCGCCCTTGGATATCGCCGCAACCGCCTTGGTGATCTTGCGTGTGACGAAGGTCGGGCCACGGCGCGGGCTCTCGTGATTGAAGAGGATGCCGTTGCTGGCGTGGATGCCGTAAGCCTCGCGATAGTTGACTGTCAGCCAATAGGCATAGAGCTTTGCCGCCGCGTATGGGGAGCGGGGCTGGAATGGCGTTCCCTCGTTGCGAAAGTAGCCGCCCGAGTTGCCGTATAGCTCTGAGGTCGAGGCCTGATAGACCCGCGTTGGGAGGCCGTAGGTTCGAAGTGTCTCCAGCAGGCGCATGGCCCCGAGCGCGTCGGCATTGGCCGTGTACTCCGGCGTTTCGAAGCTGACTTGCACGTGGCTCTGCGCTGCGAGATTGTAGACCTCATCGGGCTCGATATCGAAGATCAAGCGCGCGATGTTCATGCCGTCCGTCATGTCTCCATAGTGGAGCTTGAGTTCTGGAAGGTGATCGATGCGCGAAGTGTTGAAACTGGATGCGCGGCGTTTGATGCCATGCACCTCATACCCCTTGGCGAGCAGAAGCTCGGCGAGATACGAGCCGTCTTGTCCGGTGACCCCGGTGATCAGTGCTCTCTTCATCTGCTCAACTCCATGTAATTTTGATTGTACCGCCAGATGCGCCAATCGAATAGTTGAGCGGAGCACCAACGATGTTGACTGACCATGTAACGGTCGCATAGAGCGGGCCGCCTCCGCCCGCCGATAGCCCGATGTCCGCCGGTATCTGCCCCATCTGTGCGACCGTAGTGGGGTTGGTCGCCGTCCCGAAGATTTCAACCTTCAAGGTGTTATACGGAGGGAGGTTGTAGCTTCCGGTCGCTCCGGCAACCGAGAAGGATGCAGTCCCGGAGACAACGGGAGTGATGGTGCCGCTGATGGTAGCCGTCTCGCTCTTAGGCGGTACGCTGCTGTCTGTGACTTTGATCGTGTAGTTGAATGGGCCGGGCGTTGTCGCAGTCCCTTCGACAGTGCCATCGCTTTTAAGCACGGTGCCCGCCGGAAGCGAACCACTCGCGAGCGAATACGTGTAGGGAGCGGTCCCGCCGACCGCGATGTTGGCCTGATTGTATCCGAACTCCGCCATTGCCCCGAGGTTGCCAGACGGCGACGTGATCAGCGCGAAGGCTGGCGCTGGGTCGCGAATTGGCGCGGGCGTAGTTGGGGGAGATGGGCCGAGTGTCATCGGAGCGCGCTCTCAATGCGCTCCTTGACGGCGCGGCGATAGTCCCGGACACACTTCCGGCCCCACGCGATCTGGGCCTCGGTCAGCTCCGGGTGTTCGTGCCGAGCGATACGTTCGGCGAGCCACAATGGCTTGAGACCGACGCGGGTGACGACTTCGCATGAGATGTCGGCCCGGGCAAGCGTGATCGCGCCAAGCGAGAGAGCAGCGGCGAGCAGCAGAAAGAGCAGCCAAGGGAACAGCCGCTTAATGCTCGGGTCAACGTCCTTGAGATCGATCATGCTTTCAGTCCCCCATTGAAGTGTCGATTAGTCCGATGCAAATCTTCGATATCCTGCTTGAGCCATTCCTCGGTCGGCGCTCCGAACTCTTCTCGGGTCCAGCCGCCGAAGCTTCGAACGTAGGGCCGCAACTCCGGTATCCGCGCTGTCCAGCCGCGTCTAAAACCGTGCGCGGCATTCCATGGCTGCTTGCGAACGAAGTGGTTCCCATCTACGGTCATGTGGACGCCACACAAAACGATATGCGTGAAGCCGTTCTCCCGTGCGATCTTGACACAGAACAGGCCGGTCGAGCCTGACCAATCCCGCGTCCAGTGTGTGACTGCCCCTTCGTAGTTGCGATGCGCCCACACCTTCGGCGGGTCGTTAAAGCCCGTAAATTTACGGCGTGAAAGCCATATCTTGAGTTTGTCGGGATGTAGCGAGACGGCGTGATCGATGTTTCCCGGAAAGTGTTCTATCATGTCATTCCCGGCAAAGATACTGGCATTCTTGCCGACGTGCTCGCACATCTCCTGAGCGAGTTTCCACTCTGCGAACGGGTCTCCGCCGCCGCACATGACGACGGCGATATCTTGTGTGGTCGGCGCGACGATATTGAGCGGCGCGACCGGTGGGCGCATCACGTAGCCGGGCATGTTTATATACACTCTCGGGACACGAACTCAGCGACGGCGCGCTTCGCCGTGTCGAGATCGATAGATTTATCACAGACTTTCTTGCACTGGGAAGTCCAGCACGAGCACGGAGCCCTCGGGCCGATTGAGAGGTAGGGGGCGAAGCGAGCGCCGCTGTCATGACATCGTGGGTCTTCGTATCCCCCGACGATGGAGATTGTCGGCGTCCCGACTGCCGGACCGAGAATGGCCGGGAAGCCGCTGGAGGTGAAGACGAGGTCACATTGCTTCGCCAAGGCAGCCATAGCCTCGAATACTAACTCGCCCCGGTGGAAATTCAGGTCGGCTTGAGCATCCGGGCCGACGATCCACTCCTGCCCCTCGACGAGATCGGCGACGGAGACGACAAAGAACTTGTCCCGTATGGAGTTGAAGATTTCGTGATAGGCCCCGGCGTCCGCGTTTCGCATGGCCCCGCCGCGCCACTCCGGGCGCGCAACGAGCGGCCGATAGAACATCCACGGCTTGCCCGAGGCCTGCATCGGGAGCGCGTCGAGCACCTTGAAGAGAGCGCTGTCCCACGCGTCCGGAATGGGAAGCCTGTAGTCCGCCTCAGCGTAGCTCGTGCCGGTGACGCTGCACATGACCTCTAAAATTGTCTTGCTCGGCGTCTGGAGGACTTGGCCCCCGCCGTAGGCAACGCGGAGCCCGGCCCGCGCGAACGGGTGCCTAGACGAGAATTTCGCCGCTTCGCTTTCGCGAGCGGCGTTTTTGGATTGGGTCCGCAGGGCGACTGGCCGCCGAGTGACTTTAAGCCCTTCGGCCATGAGGTCATGATAGACCGCAGGCCACGAGGTCTCCAACGTCACGTCCCGCGTCTGCATCAACTGCCGGATCACGGCCCGCTGATGCAGGTTGTCGCCAAGGCCGTGCATGCCCTGAATGTGAAGAGGGGGCTTCACTTCGAAGGTCAGCCGTGCGTAATGGAGGCCGAAGTGATCGTGAAGGGCTGCCCAGCGACGAGGTTCGTCGAGGACACAACGATGTCGCCCGAAGTCGCGCTGACCGTCAGGCCCGAGATGATCACGGTGCCGCCGCCATCGACTGCGGTCGTCACGGTAGCTGCTGCCGCCGTACCCGACGCGTTAGCCGAGGTATCCGTCAGCGGAGCGCCAGAGAACGACAAGACGCCGCCCGTGACGGTGCCAGCCGGGTTCGCCAAAGGCACGGACGCAAGCAGCGTGCCTAGCCCGGACGTGTAGATGTTGAGGTAGCCGGTCGCGCCAATCGCAGTGACCACATCGGTCATGCGCGTGTTCTTGAGAGTGGTGTTATAGTTGACAGACATATCGCTTCTCCTTATGCAACAATGACGGTGCGGCGACGCCGAACCCGAGTGACGCCTGCGCCCAAGGCGTTGAAGCGATCAGGACTTTCAGATGTGTTGAAGGTTCCGGAGACCGGAGCATATCCAGTTGCCGTGAAAATGTCAATCGCCTCCGTTGACGCCCACGTCCCATCTGATCCGTATCCGATGCCCGCGCCCGCGAACGTATCTTTTCGCTCTGTAGCGCTCAGCGTCCCGACCAATGGCTGGAAACCGTAGGCCGAAAAAGCATCCGGAAATTCACTGGCGGCCATCGCGGCGTACATCGCCGGATACCCTGCGCCCGCGAACGTGTCCGTGGCTTCGGTCGAGGCGAGGTCACCGTGCGGCCATGGCACGCCCGGGTAGCCCGAGAAAGCCATAACGTCGGTTGCCTCGGTCGAGGCCCAAGTGTTTCCGCCGACCGCCGTGAAAGAGATTGCGACGCCATACCAATAGGCGTTGCTGGAGCCGAGCGGGACGGAAAGCGAAGACTGCGGTGACGAGAAATTCTTGTACTCGGCTCGCGTTGCGAACTGGGAGCTGCTAAAGCTTCCGTTCGCCGCAACGGAGCCGATATTGGTCCAGCCGCTCCCTGCCGTGATGTCCGCCGAGGCCGGGTTAACCGAATGCTCTGTGAAGAAGCCGACGATCAGGTCCGAGCTATTCGCCGTATCGACGCCAGTCACGGTTGGGGTCGTGGACGATCCGCTCGTGTCCGAACTGACATCGAAAGCGTTCGACGGATCGAACGGGCTATTGATATCGAACAGGCCTGAGACCGCGAAGCCGGTGCATCCGCCGTTATTGGTGAAGCCATCTCCATCCGTAGTGGTGGTCCACGCTACGTTAGTCTGCTGCGCGGCGGCCGGGGCGGTGAAGATGTCGATTGAGATGGTGCCGTGCGTGAAGCTGCCGTAGGACCCATCGGTGTAGGTATAGTGATCGGTGAAGACGCGCGTGAAGGTCAGGCCGGACGCGGTGACGCTGTTGACATGAACCTGATTTAGTGAGTTGTCCGACCGGCCGGTGAAGAACGCGAGCACGACAAGACGGTCGGTCCCGTCCGTAGTGATCGTGCCGCCTTGCGAGGACGAGATACCGACATTGCTGCCGACATTGAAGTTCGTACCGCCGTGGATTTCTTCAATGGCAACTGTCATCGGATCACGTCAGGGTAGCAAGAAGCGTGAACGAGATGTCGAGCTGCACCGCATCCGGAGTGGTCGGGCCGATAAGGGTCAGGATGTCTCCCGGAACGAAAGTGACTGCTGTCGTGAACGTGACGAGGATATCGACAGGCGACGGGCCATCAAATTCGATGGTGCCGATGCTTGTCCCATTCTTCGCGATCTCGTAGACTACGTTAGTCACGCTGGGGATGCGCTGATAGAAGACCGAACCTTCAAGATTGATCGGCAGCGTCATGTCATCAGTGACGGTGTACTGCAACAGCGTCTCCGCCGGATTGGGCTGGCCTTCGACAAAAACGTGCAGTCGAATGAAGTCGTTCTGCCATTCTGACGCCGGGCTGCCTGCGGTAGCGACGAGCCGCTGGCCCCGAGTGCCGTTGGGCGGAACCCCGTTCGCGGGCTCCGCGAGCAGGAGGTTGTAGAGTAGATGTCCCTGCCCGTCAGTCGCGAACGCGGAGAATGTCGTGCCGCTCGTGTGAGGAATGACAATGAGATAGAGCGCCCCGTCATGCGAGACGACATCGTAAGCCGCATACGTCGTGATCGGCTCCCATTCATCGCGCGGGTTCCACTGCGAACTCGGGATCACAAACGGCCCGAGCACACGATGATCTGTCAGATGAATATAGAAGAGATTGCCGCCTGCTGGCTGATTGATATAATCGATCCCCGCGCCGACAGATTGGTGATCTTCAAGGGCCTGTACCGCGCTAAAGAGCGTCCAGAAATTGAGATCGATAGTGACCGCTGCGAGGTCGGAGCCTTGGCCCCCGCCCCAGCGAGCTGGATCGTCGGTACGAAAGACAAGACTGGCGGGCATGGGCATGATCCTTTGAAGGTTGTGTCATTAACCGTATTTCAGTGAAAAGTCAACTACCGGCCTTTGAGCTTCGGTTTTTCAGGATCAGACGTGTCCCACTTGTTTGGGTCCAGTTGTCCGACAGCGATGTAGCTCGCATATGCCCCGTGCAGGCCTACGATGTCGCCCGGCGGATATAGCTGCAAAGCCATCCCGTTGATGACAGTGATGTCAGAGCTGCCGATCACCCAGAACTGGCCCGGGAGACCGCCGATATATCGGCCGCCCGTTTCCTTCGGGCCGGGCGTCTCGGTCGTGTGTTCGTCGTACAGCGGAACGTGGAAAGCTGTACTGGGGTAAGTGAAGACCGATGGCCGGGTAGCTCCCAAGAAGCGCTGAGTGCCGCCATTGTCAACGGGATAGGGCCAATGGATGTACCACCAAATGTTTTCGAGAGTGATCGCGCAACCCGCCATCTGCTGATTGAACGCATCCGAAGTTGCGTTCCAGTCATCCGCCCATGCCTTCGCCGCCTGCGCGGCGAGCTTCTTAGTCAGCGGCTCGGCGGTCCACTTGATGGCTGGAGGGATGGGCTTGATGAGTTTGGGAGGCGCGATCCCAGTGAGCTGCCAGATATCCGGATTGCCCCTGACGCCGACGATGCATGGGTCCGCACTAAGCCCGTTGGGCTCTTTGTCGTCGAGATGCGTATCAGAAAAATCTACCAGCCCCCAGTCTCCCGTATCCCCTGCGGTGATCGCGTCTTCAAGCGACCCGTATCCGAATGGCTGAAACGGAAAGAAAAATACTTGGGTATCGTTGAGGTTCTGAGTGAGGATGCCCGGCAGCCATTTCCATGTAAAGCTGGGAGGCGTGCCCGCGAAGCTGCTGAGGCTGGGGTTGCCAGCCCAGACATACTGACCCGGGTCCACGTACAAGCTAAACGTCTTCGCAGTCTGAGTAGGGACGTACCAATACCACGGGCCGCCCTTCGGGTTGATCGCGCGCGGCCACCATAGCGGACCGCACGCGACCTTCACTGCATCAGCATACGAAGTGCCGCTCTTGTTTAGGAGCGCCCCTTTGCTCTCTTTCGGAAAAGACGCATACACGGAAGGATCAGAGTTTGACGGCGGAGCGGTGTTCCCCTTTGGATCATACCCGGACGGCGTCATGGCGGTCGAGGCGCGACCCGAGCCGGAGCCGTCGTCACTCGACGGCATCACAACGACCATCTCTTCCCCGTTGATCGTTCGGAAAGCCATCGTATCGCACCGCTCGACTAGAAGGAAGTCCGAGGTCGGGTCGTTAGGGTCGCTGTAGAGTTTTTCATAGTGGACACGGCGAGTAGCTTTCGCATTGCCCTCGCCGGTCGTCGTGTTATAGACTGCGGCCCCGTCGTTGCGGGTCAGGTCCAAAATCCACTCTTTGCCGTTCTCGTCTTTGAACGCGATTGCGTCGAGGACCTCGACATCGATAATCTGGGTCTTGTCCGCTCCCTTGAGCCGCTTCATATGCGAGCGTCGCGTCGCTTTGCCCGGCGTCTTTCCATTGCCACCGCCGGTTTCATCGACGATGTACGGGACTGCTTTTTCCGCAGCGAGGTCGAGGACCATCTCTTTGCCGTTCGCGTGACGGAACGCGATAGCATCGAGCACCTCTATGTCGATAAACTGTTTAGTCGTTCCGATCCGGACGACATGGGTTTTACGTGTTGCCATCTTACTGCGCCAGCTTCCCGGTGGTCATGTCGAATGCCGTCGAAGTTTTCTCCGTATGGACGGCGGCCATGTAGGAAGAGATCGACGTACTTGAGCTAAAGCTGAATGTTTTACTGCCGCCGATCTGGCCAACAGACAGGCGCACGGGCGGGGCGCTCGCCGAGTTACCCGGATGGAACGGCTGCGGACTGACCTGATCGCCCACGAATGGACGGATGATTGCTTCGAGTGTCATGGCGACGACGGAGCCTCCAGATTGATCCCTTTCGGAACGACGAGCGGCGAGACCGAGATGGCGTATGATCCGCCGAACGGCCCGTTACCCGCGCAGGGCTTCAAAAGACAGGACCATGAGATCGGATTTGCAGCCATCACGTAGGGCGTATTCTGACTGAGCAACGCGAGCTGTTCGCGCGTGATCTGCCACGCCACGTCCGGCGCGACGCCGTTTTGATGAACCGTCGCATTCGCTGAGCCGACCGAGCCGCCCGCTTGGTTCAAATACTGGAGGATACGCGCGGTCGCGAATGAGGCCTCAATCGCCTTCTTCTGATCGGCGAGACTGCCGCTGACGAGCCCGCCATCGCTAACATCTTGCCAGCGGAGGGGGAAGTGAAGCCCATCATCGAACCCGCCGTAGACCGGCAATGAAAACGTAGTGTCATTGCTACCGTGTGGCACCATCGCTCCGTCATAGCG
>Ga0105240_10001099_pt1 | contig 47662 bp, 48 predicted proteins | sample KBSC54metaG_FD_80426 | JGI IMG/M metagenome (GOLD analysis project Ga0105240, IMG submission 80426) | Corn rhizosphere microbial communities from Kellogg Biological Station, Michigan, USA - KBS C5-4 metaG | ecosystem: Host-associated > Plants > Roots > Rhizosphere > Soil | place: Michigan, USA... | reverse complement strand
GGCAGAAACACTCAGGGTGAAGAAAAATCCATCTGCAGCAACCTACCGCGCTTCCGGCAGGCATCGGGCATTTCCGTTGACGCAGTACGGCCGCACTCCTACGGTCCCCAAGACCGAGCGGTGGGCGGAAAAGGAGAGTTCAAGCCTTGGCGTTTTGCAACCCCCAGCGGCCTCAGGCGGTCTTCCGGATCGCGGCATTCCTCATCGGGTTCTTCGGCAGCTTCGCCGTCTTCACCGTTCCGGCGGGTGCGCAGGCCATTTCGCTGCTCTCCGACACCGAAACCGAAAAAACGCTTCGCTCTTACGAAGACCCGATCCTCAAGGTTGCCGGTCTCGATCCGCAAGCGGTCAAGATGTACATCGTGAACGACACGAGCATCAACGCGTTCGTGGCCGAAGGTCAGAACATCTTCGTCAATGCCGGTCTGTTCATCCATCTCAAGACCCCGAACGAACTGACGGGCGTTCTCGCGCACGAGACCGGCCACATGGCCGGCGGCCATCTCGCGCGCGGCTCCGACGCGATGGCCAAGGCCACCGTGCCGATGCTGCTCTCAATGGTCGTTGGCGTCGCCGCGATGATCGCGGGCGCTGGCCAAGCCGGAATGGCGATCATGGAAGGCGGCCAGCAGATCGCCCAGGCGCAGTTCAATCAGTTCAGCCGCGCCCAGGAAGCGACCGCCGACCAGATGGGTCAGAAGTTCCTGCGCGAGACGCATCAGTCCGGCGAAGGCATGGTGCACATTTTCGAGCGCATGGCCGACGAGCAGGCGCGCGCCTCCGCACACCCCGACCGCTATGCGAGCGATCATCCCGCCGACCGCGATCGCGTGGTGGCGCTGCAAAATGTCGCCGACTCTTCACCCTACGCCAACGTGAAAGACTCGCCCGAAGCGCAGCATGAATTCGACATGCTGAAGGCCAAGGTCATCGGCTTCATGCTTCCGGTGCGGGACGTGCTGGCGCTCTATCCCGTCAGCAACCAGAGCAAGCCGGCGCGCTACGCCCGCGCCATGGCGTATATGCGCCAACCCTATCTCAAAGGCGCCCTTGCCGAAATCGACAGCTTGGTCAAGGAAGAGCCGAACAATCCCTATTTCTACGAGGTCCTCGGACAGACCTATGTTCAGATGAGCCAGCCGGAGAAAGGTCTGGCCCCCTATCAGAAGTCGGTGGACATTCTTCCTGACGCGCCCGAACTGCGCGTGGCGCTCGCAGCGGCGCAACTTGCGACCGACCGCCACGAATTGGCGCGGTCTGCGCTCGACAACCTCAAGATCGCGCTGCAGCAGGACAATGAAAACACGTTCGCCTGGTACGAGGCGGCACAGGCCTACAGCCTGCTCGACAATCAGCCCATGGCCGATCTTGCAACCGCGGAGCGCTACTACTCGGCGAGCGATGCACGCTGTCTGGTGTTCGCGCAGCGCGCAGAAAGTGCCCTCGACAAAGGCTCGCCCGACTGGCAGCGCGCCAACGACATCGTGGCCATCGTGACCCCTCTGATCAAGCACCAGCGCCGTTGAAGAACCTCATATGAAGTCAGCTCTCTTAGGCGGCCTGATTGGCGCTGTTGTTGCCGTGACCTTCACGTTCGGCGCTGCACGGCTCGGCTATTTCCCTCCTCCGTCGGACAAGCAGTTTCACGATTACCTGATGTCGCATCCCGGAATCGTTTTCGCGATGTCGGAAAAGGCACAAGTCGACCAGGCCGACAGTGAGGAGCGCCAGCTTCAGGCGGCGGTCGACAAGATCGGGCTTCGCCGATACCTCGATCCACGCGTCGCCTTCGTCACCGGGCCTCAGAACGCCAAGAAGACGTTCGTCGAGTTCTTCGACTACAATTGCGCGCACTGCCGCAACAGTTTTCCGCTGGTTCAGAAGTTCTACAACGCGCACAAGGGCGACACCCGCTTTGCCTTTGTCGAATTTCCGATCTTCGGCGAGCAATCGAACAATGCCGCCCGCGCGGCCATCGCTTCGCGTCTTCAGGGGGACAAATACGTCGCATTCCACTTTGCCCTGATGGGCGAAGACGGTGCGATCGGAACCGATCAGATGATTGAGGCAGCCAAAAAGGCGGGCCTCGATCTCAACAAGCTGACGGCCGATCTCAAGGACAAGAATGTCGACAAGCAGATGGCGGCCGCGCATGCGTTGGCCAGCCGTACCGGACTGACAGGCACACCGTTCTTCATCATCAACGGAAAGGTGCATTCCGGAGAGGTCGATGAGGCGCTGCTGAAACAGATGTCGGAAAGCTGAGGGCACCATGGCTGTTCGCGATGTTGCGGTTGTCGTCGGCAGCCTGCGTAAAGAGTCGCTGAACCGAAAAATGGCGAAAGCGCTGATCGAACTCGCGCCGGCGTCGCTGAAACTGGAGGTCGTCGAGATCGGCGATCTGCCGCTTTACAACGAAGATCTGGAAGCAGACCTGCCACCTGCGTGGTCCACCTTTCGCGAACGGATTCGCCGCGCTGACGCGGTCATCTTCGTAACGCCGGAATACAATCGTGGCGTCCCAGGCGGGCTGAAGAACGCCATCGACGTCGGATCGCGGCCCTACGGCAAAAGCGCGTGGGAGGGAAAACCTGCCGCCGTGGTCAGCGTCTCACCGGGCGCGATCGGTGGTTTCGGCGCCAATCACCACCTGCGCCAATCGCTCGTGTTTCTGAACATGCCGGTGTTGCAACAGCCGGAGGCCTACATAGGCGGCGCCGCCAAAATGTTCGACGCCGATGGGAAGCTCACCAACGCGGATACAAGTGGGTTCCTTTCGAAAATCCTCACAGCCTTCGCAGCCTGGATCGAAACCGTGGCGGGCTAGATGCGACATACTCCGTAACGGAACATAGTTCGGCAGGATTGGCTCGCTGTACAAGTCATTTGCCAATCCCTTAGCATTCGAAGACCCGGTTTCCTCACGAAAGCGTGATAGCGCTCAGAAGCAAACACAGTGAAATGCTGTTTGGGCGATGTCGTCGTGAGAGCGAAGATCGCAAAGCGCTGGACGCCGACTATTTTACGTCGTCACGTCGTCTACGGGTTGGGTTTCCGTGACTCGCGTTTTTTGAGTCTGAACCGAATGGGGAAATCATGTTGCCACCTTGGATATCAATCGCCGCTGCCACGATCTTCTGGTTGGGAGTTGCAGCGCCCGCGTGCGCCGCGCTAACGATTTCGTCTCAGTCGACACAGGGTGTCGACTGCGCGTCTGGCGTCTGCACAGCTACGGCGCAAAACGCCGTATTGAACGTCGAGGATCTCACGAACCTATTGGCCGAGTCCGATCTGAGCGTTGAGTCAGGAAGCCTTGCCAGGAGCATTGTTGTGGCCGCTCAGCTCCATTTGAAGAGCGCCAATATGCTGACTTTGGATTCCGCGCACGCGATCCAAGTCGACAGGCCAATATCTGTCGACGGGCGGGGCGGTCTTGCACTCGAATTTGACGCAAACCGTGAGAACGGGGATCTCCGTTTTGGACTCCATGGCCAGGTCACATTCCGCAACACGTCGGCGCAACTGGTGATCAATGGAAGACACTATGCACTGATTGACAGTATCGCGGCTCTGGCGAGTGGCGCTATCGGGCACCCATCCGGATACTTCGCACTCGCGAATGACTATGACGCGTCCGCGGATGGAACCTATTCAAACGCTCCAGTGCCGAAATTCAAGGGCAACTTCGAAGGTTTGGGCAACACCATTTCAGGCCTGTCCATCAACGATCAAAGTCGCGGTGCCATCGGATTGATCGGCGTGCAAGCAGCTGGAGTTGTGCGGGACATCAGATTGTTCAACGTAACGGTAATCGGTGGCGTGGACGTGAGGGGCGGAGCGCTTGTTGGAGTGGCCGAGGGTACGATTCTCAACAACGTTGCTTCGGGCACGGTAACTCTTGGAAAGCGCTCTTATGCGGGAGGCCTGGTCGGCCTGAATTTAAACGACATCGACCGATGTCACGCCAACGTCAACACAACCGGCGGGCCGCGTTCCATTGTAGGTGGTCTGGCAGGTTTCAATATCGGACCGCATGGGACTATCAATCGTTCATTGTCGGACGGAAACGTTGTGGCGCAAACAGGCGCCATCGCTGGAGGACTCGCGGGGGCGAACAGCGGGAGAATTTGGGAGTCGTTTGCCACCGGCAACAGTGCGGGCGGCGACAAGGCCATCGTCGGCGGACTAGTCGGCTATAACGCTGGCGGGAATTTCGGGAGGATCATCGCCTCTTATGAAACCGGTTCCGTCTCCGCCACGGCGAACAGCGCCGTGGGCGGACTGGCTGGCTTCAGCAGCGGAACCATTCTGGAGTCTTATTCAACTGGCATGGTGTCCGGCAAAACAATGGGCGGATTTCTGGGTTATGACGGTACAGACATGGGAAATTTCACGTCCTATTGGGACCGCGACAGCAGCGGTATTCGCAATCCTGGCCGCGGCGCAGGCAATATCGTCAACGATCCGGGCATAACCGGCCTGACCACCGCACAATTCCAGGCGGGCCTGCCAGCGAATTTCGATCCTCGAATTTGGAAAGAAAAGCCGGGCGTAAATGGGGGCTTGCCGTATCTCAAAGAGAATTCGCCACAACAACATTGACCCTTCGAGCCAATGCAGTGGTCTCTATTTGACCCTGACCGAGACCGGGGTTGACGCAATTCCGTTCGCGACGACTACGAGCGAGCTGGGCCCGGTTTCCATCGCCGCCGGAACATCGAATGTGGTCGAGACCACCGCATTGCCGGTTGCGACACCCATGCTGCTGTGATCGTGCGTACGGGCATAGAACACATGTCCCGTCGCGTTGTTTGTGATCCGCACCAACGGGTAGTTGGTAGCGGTCTCGAATTCGTCACCAAACGAGTTGGCCTGAGAAAGCCCGTTGAATTGGGTGCCGGAAATGCCATAGCTCGAACCGCGTGTGACCTTGCGAGGGAAGGAACCAATGGTCGGCGCCCAGCCAGGATCGGGTTGCCCCTCGAAATTGTACACTTCGTTTCCGGCGATCAGGACTTGTCCCGTTGGAAGAAGCAGCATGCTGGCGAGATTGGGTCCGATATTGATCTGCTCGTCGATAAAGTTCTGACCGTCAAACTCATAGATCGATCCGCTCAGCATTGTTTGCATCACGTTGCCGCTGGGCAGCAGAATGGAGCCCGTATCGGCTGCGTCATCATTGTTTGGAATGTCGGGGCCGGCTCTCCATGTTCCGTTGTCGTAGATCGCGGTATGTGCACTGGTCTCGTGCTTCGGTATCGATCCCGTCGCGAACACGCGGCCGTCAGGCAAGAGCATTCCCGGCCCGACTTCTCCAGGAGCGTAATAGAATTGATGATGGCCGTATTCGATCTTGATGTGATAGTTCTGCGCCAGATTGACTTGCGTGTTGCCAGCGCTACTCCAGACCTGCGTCGAGGGGTCATAGATTTCGGAATTCGGCGCGTGCTTTACGTCATAGGTGAATACCTTGCCGTCCGGCAGTAAAATCCAGCCTTCTTCGGCGTTGAAATCGCTTTTTCCAGTGTGAGGGAGGGTCTTCCATTTGTCCGTTTTCGGATCGAAGGCCGCCACGGCTTTATGCAATTTATCGCCGATCAGAAACCGGCCATCAGCAAGGACAAGCGCGGGCGAGTCCCCAATATAATTCCACTCAGGACCTGGCGGCGGCTTCAGCGGCTTCCATACATTGGCGACCGGATCATAGATCGCGCCGCGATTGGTAAGGTCGAACTGTCCAAAATTATACTCTCCGCCAATCATCAATACCCGGCCGTCCCCCAGAACGGCGGACGCGCCGGCATACGGCGCATAATTGCGCGGCAGGTCTGCAACCTGCGCCCAGGTCCCGTTGACATAACTGCCGGTGCTGTCTGGCGTCAGCGCATAAAAGTGCTGATCGGTGAACGACTGCCCCAGCACGCGCCCGTCCGTCAGCAGAAAAGCGAGTTCGACACCTTCTGGTGCCGGATGCACAAGAGCTTGAAGCGAGCCAGCAACGCTGGCGCCTGGGACCAAAACAATCGCCGCAGCATGCATCAGAAATTTTCGAAGCATGTCGTTGTCTCCCCAAATCGATCGGGCAAAGACGGAACACACCCGCGCGCGCAGTCAGCTTGACTCCCTATTGAAAGGCGGCGGAAGCACCAAGGCGAGTAAGCTCGCTCACATTTCTGTGAGCCTTCGCTCTGGTCTGCTAGATCAAACCGGCCAGCGGGCTCGACGGATCGGCGTAGCGTTTCTTCGCCATGCGGCCGGCGAGGTAGGCAAGCCGGCCCGCTTCCACCGCATGCTTCATGGCGCGCGCCATCATCACCGGGTTCTTGGCCTCCGCGATGGCCGTGTTCATGAGCACGCCGTCGCAGCCCAGCTCCATCGCAACCGCCGCATCCGATGCGGTGCCGACGCCGGCATCCACGATCACCGGCACTTTCGCTTCCTCGATGATCATGCGGATGTTGACCGGGTTCTGCACGCCAAGGCCGGAGCCGATCGGTGCCGCGAGCGGCATGATCGCTGCCGCACCCATCTCCTCGAGGCGCTTGGCCATCAGCGGATCGTCGCTGCAATAGACCATCACCTGAAAGCCTTCCTTGATCAGAAGCTCGGTCGCGCGCAGCGTTTCGATCATGTCGGGATAGAGCGTCTTCCTGTCGCCGAGCACCTCCAGCTTGACCAAGGTCCAGCCGCCCGCCTCGCGCGCCAGCCTCAGCGTGCGCACCGCATCTTCGCCCGTGAAGCATCCCGCGGTGTTCGGCAGATAGACGAATTTCTTCGGGTCGATGAAATCGACGAGCTTCGGTTGGCTGGGATCGGTCAGGTTCACGCGCCGGACCGCAACCGTCACCATCTCCGCGCCGCTGGCGTCGAGGGCGGCGGCATTCTCGGCATAGGTTTTGTATTTTCCCGTGCCGATGATCAGGCGCGATTTGAGGGTCCGGCCGGCAACGACAAAGGGTTTGTCGACGGGCGTTTCGGCCGGCGCGTTGCCGCCACCGATGAAGTGGACGATCTCGAGCTTATCGCCCTCGCCCACCATCACCGCGCCATATTGCGAGCGCGGCACGATCTCCAGATTGCGTTCGACGGCGATCTTGGCCGGATCCATGCCCAGACTGGACAACAGATCGCGCACGCTTAACGCGCCGTTCAGGCTCCGCTCTTCGCCGTTGATGGTGACTGTCAGCGCCATATTCCTTGCTCCAATGAAGAGCGACGGCATAGCGCCGTCCGCTCCCTACGCCGGTATGAACCGGATCAGGTTCGAAGGGACCCGTGGCAAGCACGGTCTCAGCCCGACATGGGCGCCCCTGGGACCGGACGGATGGTGATCAGACCGCGGCCGATGTCAACAACCGTCACCGCTTAAGTGTTTCCGTTCCGGTTTGCGGGCCGTTATAAGGGGCGAATCCTATTGATCGCCGCATTTCGACAGGAAAAATGCCCAAAAAATCCAAGACCTTGCCAATTTATGTGCTCAACGGACCCAACCTGAACCTGTTGGGAACCCGCGAGCCGGAGGTCTATGGAACCACGACTTTGGCCGAGATCGACAAGATGGCTTCGGCCCGGGCAAAGACCCACGGGCTTGCGACCGCGTTCCGCCAATCCAACCACGAAGGTGTGCTGGTCGACTGGATCCAGGAGTGCCGCACCGAAGGTTGTGGCCTGATCCTCAACGCCGGCGCCCTCACCCACACGTCGGTTGCACTCCACGACGCCTGTCGTGCGTTATCGCATCCGATCATCGAGGTGCATTTGTCCAATCCCTACGCCCGCGAACCCTTTCGTCACCGCTCCTTTATCAGCGCAGCCGCCAATGGCGTGATCTGCGGACTGGGCGCGACAGGATATTTGCTGGCGGTGGATGCGTTGGCGCAGATGCTCAACCGGACGGCATGACACTATGAAAACCATCGGAGCACGCTTGGCAAACGGCAATCGCGGGAAGGGACAACCCGACATCGACGCGGAAGCGATCCGCGAACTTGCGGAGCTGCTCGGTGAAACGGGACTCACCGAAATCGAAATCGAGCGCAACGGCGCGCGCATCCGCGTGTCGCGTCAGGCGACAGCGTCCGTGGCAGCTCCGGTTGCTGCCGCAGCGCCCGCGCCCGCCGCAGCACCGGCAGCAGACGCGCCGGTTGCACACAAAGGTCCGCACCCGGGCGCTGTATCCTCGCCGATGGTCGGCACGGTCTTTGTTGCGCCCGAACCGGGCAAGCCGCCCTTCGTGAAGGTCGGCGACGAGGTGAAAGAAGGCGACACGCTCCTGATCGTCGAAGCGATGAAGACCATGAACCCGATCTCTGCACCGCGCAGCGGCAAGATCCATGAGATCTGCGTGAGCGATGCACAACCGGTCGAGTTCGGCCAGACCCTGCTCATCATCGCCTGATGTTCGAGAAGATCCTCATCGCCAATCGCGGCGAGATCGCGCTTCGCATCCATCGCGCCTGCAAGGAAATGGGGATTGCGACGGTGGCGGTTCATTCCACCGCCGACGCCGACGCCATGCATGTGCGTCTTGCCGACGAGAGCGTGTGCATCGGCCCACCGCCGGCGACGCAGTCCTATCTCAACATCCCGGCGATCATCTCGGCCTGCGAGATCACCGGCGCGGAAGCGATCCATCCGGGATATGGCTTTCTTTCGGAAAACGCGCGCTTCGCCGAAATCGTCGGAGCGCACAAGATCACCTTCATCGGGCCCAGGCCGGAGCACATCCGGATGATGGGCGACAAGATCACCGCGAAGCAGGCCGTGAAAGCAGCCGGTATTCCGACGGTGCCCGGCTCCGATGGCGGGGTGTCCGATGAAGATGCCGCTTCGGTGGCGGCGGACATCGGCTATCCCGTGCTCATCAAGGCCACGGCAGGTGGCGGCGGACGCGGCATGAAGGTGGCGCAGACGCCGGGCGATCTTTCGCTTGCGCTCTCGACGGCACGGCACGAAGCCAAGACCGCGTTCGGCAACGACCAGGTCTATATGGAGAAATATCTCCAGAAGCCGCGTCACATCGAGGTGCAGGTTCTGGCCGACAGCCACGGCCATGTCATCCATCTGGGCGAGCGCGACTGCTCCCTGCAACGCCGGCACCAGAAGGTCTGGGAAGAAGCCGGATCGCCTGCGCTCAACGCCACGCAACGCGACGACATCGGCGGCGTCGTGACGGACGCGCTCAAGAAGCTCGGCTATCTCGGCGCCGGCACGATCGAATTCCTGTTCGAGGACGGCCGGTTCTACTTCATCGAGATGAACACGCGCCTTCAGGTCGAGCATCCGATCACCGAAGCCATCACCGGCATCGATATCGTGCGCGAGCAGATCCGCATCGCCGCCGGCGGCGCGCTCGAGATGACGCAGGAAGACATGACGTTTTCCGGCCACGCCATCGAGTGCCGCATCAACGCCGAGAACCCGTTTACCTTCCAGCCGTCACCCGGACTGATCACCCAGTTCCACTCGCCGGGCGGATTGGGCGTCCGCTTCGATTCCGCGATCTATGACGGCTACAAGATTCCGCCTTTTTACGACAGCCTCGCGGGCAAGCTGGTCGTGCACGGCCGCAACCGAAACGAATGCCTGATGCGTTTGCGCCGCGCGCTCGACGAGCTTGTGGTCGCGGGTATCGAAACGACAACCCCGCTGTTCCAGCAGCTCGTGCGCGATCCTGACATCCTGAACGGCGACTATCACATCCACTGGCTCGAACAGTGGCTCGCCAAGCACAAGCCGTAGGTTAGAGCGAGATTTTCTGAACTTGAATTGTCTGGGTCGTCCTTCGAGGCTCTACGCTCGCACCTCAGGATGACGCGTTTGTTGCAACAAGCACGTCACCCTGAGGGTTCGTAGCGCCAGCGTGCGAACGCGAAGCGGCCCTCGAAGGGCGGCGTGCCCTACGCTAACGATCGCAATCTTGGTTCAACGAAAGATGACTATGCTTTAGTTCGTGTACGCCACCGCCGGCACCGGGCACACTTTCACTTTTTCGGGATGGAGCTGACCCGGCGCGGACAATTCCGAACGCAGCTCGCTGAGATAGCATTCGTTCAACACCGAGCAGTAGCAGATGCGATAGCTCATGTTGTTGCGCTCTTTGTCGAGCGCGCTCCAAACCGCCAGATTGTCGTTGCCCAGCCGATAGCCGATGAAGGTCTCGACCTCACCCGGCCGTTGCACGATCCCCTGCACCGTCCCCGTTGCCAGAGGCGTATGATTCCTGGCTTCCGGCGACGTGGCCTTCACGAGCTTGTAGCCGCAGCAATCGCGCAGAAGCGAAATGCCGCCGCGATAAGGCCTGCCTTTCCAGAACAGTTCGAAGCTTTCGATCTTTGCCGGTCCGACCCCGGCATTCGTCACCTGGAATTTGAGGTTCAGGTGTGTATCGGGATCGGCGTTGCTGACCACAACCTGCTCGAACGGCCAGCTGCTGGCGGCCACGAGTTCCTCGTTCGCATTCTCCGTGCGGATGCCGACCCAGAGCGAGACCGCCGACACGAACAGGGCCGCAACCGCGAGCACCGTGTCGCTCCAGTGCCGCTGCATGAAACTCCGATGTTGCCCATCAGCCATATCGCATCTCCGCTCGCGGAAGATTATGCTCCGGCCCATGCACGGTTCTCAACGCCTGACGCCGGAGATCGTCCTTCGGGCCTATGCCGAGGGCGTGTTCCCGATGGCGGAGCGGCGCGAGGACCCGGAGCTTTACTGGGTCTCGCCGGAGTGGCGCGGGATCATTCCGCTCGATGGCTTCCACATCCCCAAACGGCTTGCACGCACCGTGCGCGGCGATCGCTTCACCGTCACGAGCGATATCGCCTTTCGCGAGGTGATGCTCGCCTGCGCGGAGCCCAAGCCCGGACGCGAGCAGAGCTGGATCAACAGCGAGATCATCCGCCTCTACACCGCGCTCCATGCAACCGGCCACGCGCATTCGGTCGAGTGCTGGCGCGAGGGCAAACTGGTGGGCGGGCTCTACGGCGTGTCGCTTGGGGCCGCGTTTTTCGGCGAGAGCATGTTCAGCCGGGAGACTGACGCGAGCAAGGTAGCCCTCGTCCACCTCGTCTCGCGCCTGATCGAAGGTGGTTACGTTCTCCTCGACACCCAGTTCCTCACCGAGCATCTCGCGCGCTTCGGGACGATAGAGATTCCGCGTAACGAATATCTGGCACGTTTGCGCCGGGCGATCGCGCGCGAGGCTTATTGGTCCGCGCCTTCGGGCAGCGGCGCCAGCCCTTCATTGTCGGTCGAGTCCGGCGACTTGACCTTGACCGGGGCGCGCGACGCCACCACCGGCGCGGCCACGGGCGCGTTGGTCCTGCAGAAAATCACCCACACGTCGTAGAGCGGGTGCTGCATGCCGTTGAGCCCCGGGCTCGAGGCATACATCCAGCCCGAGAACGCTTCGCGCTTCGCCTTGTCGGGACGGTTGTCCTCGATCTGCACGAAGGCCGCGGTCTCCGGCGTCTCGCTCGGCGGCGTCGAATAGCAATAGCGCGCCGTGACCGTCAGCGTCGCGAACTTCACCGGCGTGTTGAGCGGTGCCACGATGTCGAAAGCGCGGCCGGTGATTTTGTCGAGCCCGCGCAGCAGAAGCGTCGGCTTCGACGGAGCCTGCGACACGGCCTTCGCCATGAGAGGCGTGTTCGGCGCGGGATCGGCGCTCGCGGCACCTGCCGCAAGAAACACAACGCCAAGAATTTTCAGCGCCGTCTTCATGGATGAGCGGCCGGTGCCGGCGTCGTCTGTGCCGGTGCGTTTGCAGGCGGTGCGCTGCCGCCGGTCGCGCCCGAAGCGAAGCGGCCGATCAGGCTCATCAGATCGACCGAGCCCTGCGTGTTGCGGATGGCGCCACCCGCGGCCAGCATCGTATCGCTGCCGCCGGGCGAAACCGACAGATAGGAATTTCCGAGCAGTCCGGTCGAGGTGACCATGATCGAGGAATCGTCGGGCAGCTTCACGTCGTTGCGGATGCTGAGATGCACGGTCGCCTGATAGGTCTTGGGGTCGAGGGTCAGCGCCGCAACGGTTCCGATCTTGATACCCGAGAGCCGCACATCGGTGCCGACACTGAGGCCATCCACGCGCTGGAAGCGCGCATCGAGCTCGTACGAATCCACCACCGCCGAATTCGTGCTCGTATAGGCGAAATAGAGAAATACCGCGGCCACGACCACGACGATCGCGCCGATCAACGTTTCGACGGTGTTGTTCTGCATCGGGTGCGCCGCTATTCCGGTTTCCATGCCTGATAATCCCCGGTCGCCGGCGGGCGTACGCCCGTGCGCGCAAGGCTTCCCTCCGGACGATAGGCGCCGGACGTGCCCGTGAGATTGGGCTCGTGCGTCTGTTCCCATGGCCTCTCCTTGAGAGGTGCAATGGTCGGCGGATCCTTGAAGGTGTGGTGCAGCCAGCCATGCCAGTCCGGCGGCACGCGCGACGCTTCCACGGTGCCGTTGTAGAGCACCCAGCGGCGCTTGCCGTCCTTGGTCTCATAATAGCGGTTGCCGAATTGGTCGGTGCCGACCGCCTGGCCGGAGAGCCAGGTCGTCCACAGCGTCCCGTAGGTCGCACCGCGCCACCAGGAAAACAGCATGGAAAAGAACGGCATCACCGGCACCTTTGGGGACTCGGGGTGACTATAAGAGGCAGTCTCGCCCCGCACCACGGATAGCGAAGTCGCGGGCCGGATGTACAGTGAAGAGTGTTTTCAAATTCATCACGCCCCTGAAGATTACTAGAGGGCAACCCGCCCGCGCAACATAATTGCCCAAGTTAGCCGGGAACGGCAGCGTGGCCCTAATACAAATTTCCCGTGCTGACCCCGGGCGGCTTGCCGCGACAGCGAATTCGCGACGGACTTTCCGGTGCAGCGCGTTCATGGGGTACGTTGCCGCACTTTTGTGGAGGTCTCATGCGCTTCGCCGCGATGTTCGCCGCTCTCTTGCTGTTCGCTGTGCCGGTGGCGGCGCAAACGACGGCTCATGCGCCGACACAGACCACCTGCAATCGCGCACCGCATCAGCCCGGCGCCGCCACGGCGTCACCGCAGCTTGTGGCCGCGCGCCACGCCATGCACAAGGCGTGCGCTGCCGACATGGCCACCTATTGCAGCAACGTCCCGCGCGGTTGCGGCGCCCCGAAGCGCTGTCTCATGGCGCATAAGGCCCAGCTTTCCGCACAATGCACGAGCGCCTGGCAGAACCTCCGCGCCTCGCGCGGTAAGCACAGCTAAGTCTTGTTTGAACTCAAACGCTGTGGTGCAGGCGCGGCATGAGGGCCTCGCGCATCCGCGCGAACACGCCGGTCCAATCGCCGGCCCTCTCCTGACGGAATAGGCGCGCGGTCGGGTATCACGGACTGTCGGGGCGCTCCAGCATCCAACGCCAATCGGGCACGCGCTTGAGCGCGATCCAGAGTGGCCGCGCAAGCGCGCCCGCGACATGTGCAACCGATGTGTCCGGCGAGATGACGAGATCGAGCGATTCCATCGCCGCCATCGTGTCCATGAACGCGTCCGCGCCGGCATCGAAATCCTCGCCCATTGTTTCGACCGCAAACGGAACACGCGCGATCTGTTCAGTGCCGGTGTGCTTCTGCAGGCTGATGAGCCGCACGCCCGGAAGGGCTGCGAGCGGCGCGAAGGCTTCGAGCGGAATGCTGCGGCCCGCGTCGACATCGGGATCGGGACTGCCCTGCCAGCAGATGCCGATGCGCAATCCGTGCGCGCCGATCCGTTCGCGCCAGCGCGCGGCACGCGCGGGATCCGGCTTCAGATAGGGAACGGCGGCGGGCATGCTGTCCACGCGCGTTCCGAACCCCATCGGAAGGCTCATCATCGCACATTGGAAGTCCGAGGCGCGCGCCGTACGCTCCGCTACCTGCGTGACAATCGCGATGTCGGGAAACGCCGCGCGCAGGATGGCCTGCATCCTGTCCGCGACCAGCAACGTCACCTCGGCGCCGCGCTCCTTGAGGAGCGGCAGATAGCGCGCGAACTGGACGATGTCGCCCAGCCCCTGCTCCGCGAACACGACGATGCTTTTGCCGGCCAGCGGCTCGCCCCGCCATTCGGGGACCGCGAGCGGCGGACGCAGCGCGATGTTCGCCTTTTTCTTCCAGCGCACCTCGTATTCCGGCCAGCCCCGCGCGAAATCGCCGTCCATCAGGAGCGCCATGGCGTAATTCAGGCGCGTCTCCGCGTCGCCGGGCGCGAGCGCAAGCGCCGCGCGATAGACGGGATAAGCTTCGGCGAGACGCCCGAGCGATTTGAGGATCGTGGCCTTGTTGTTGAGCGCACCGGCGCTGTCGGGCTTCAGCGCGAGTGCGCGGTCGAGGCCAGCAAGCGCCTCGTCCGGCCGGCCCAGCCGCTCAAGGGCTGCGCTGCGATTGGTGAGCGCATCGATGTGGTTGGGATCGAGCGCGAGCGCCTTGTCATAGCTTGCGAGCGCCTCGGCGTGGCGCTTGAGACGGGAGAGCACATTGCCGCCACGCACCCATGCCTCCACCGAGCGCGGGTCGAGCGCCAACGCGCGGCCGTTGCGGGACAGCGCTTCTTCATAGCGGCCGCGTTCGGCGAAGACCCGCGCGCTCTTCTGCAGCGCATTGACGTGATTGGACTGGAGCGCGAGCGCGCGGTCGTAATCGGCGAGCGCGTCATCGCTGCGGCCCAGCTCCAGATAGATATTGCCGCGATTGTTGAAGGCGTCGGCGTATTTGGGATCGAGTTCGACCGCCCTTGCATAATCGGCCAGCGACTCCTCCACCCTTCCTTGCGCCTTGACGACGTTGCCGAGGTTGTTGTGCGCGGCGGCGACTTTCGGATTGAGCGCGATCGCCTTGCGCAGCGTCGCTTCTGCGTCCGCGTTGCGTCCACGCATCGCGAGCACGGCGCCCAGAAGATGCGTTGCATCGAAATTGTTGGGCTCGACGCGCAGGATCGCGCGATAGGCGTTCTCGGCTGTGTCGAGATCGCCGCGGCGATGCGCGGCGACGGCATCGAGAAGCGGGTTCTGCGCCGCTCCCTGCCCCTTCGAACTGTCCATCAGGTCCCGCCGCGATCGGTGCTCGCCAGTCACCTTATAGGCAGGCGCGCCGGTGCTGAAAGCTGCCGTTCAATGCGCGTCGAAGTACGGATCGTTCGCCAGCTTCGAAAACGCGCTCAAGCCGTCGCCGCGCAAAATGAAATTGTCGCAGCGTTCCGGTCCGACATTACCCGCCGCGCCGCTGAAATACACGACCGCTTTCACCTCCTTGTATTTCGGAAGGTCCGTGCGGAACGAATCGATCCATGTGACTTGTGGGCTCGGCGACGCATTGACCCGCGCGCCGGGGCAACCATGCCCCTCTGCATCCACCTGTGGATCCGGGCCGGGTGCGCCGGTCTCCGAAAAGATGACCTTCTTGCCCGTCGATGAAGCAGCCGCATAGAACGCGCGGAACATCGGATCGCCGTCCAGCGTCATATTCCGGTAGCCGTTGTTGTAGATCTGCGTCCCGACCCAATCGACATAACGGTCGCCTGGATAGAATCGCTTCCAGTTCGTCGAGGGATTCCCACGATTGTCCGTGAAGGCGTGGAGATTGGGCGACCAGTTCCATTCCACCTTGGGCGCGATGCCGCGCACCAGTGTCACGATGTGCTGCCAGGCCTGGATGAAGTGTTGCGCCCCGGTCGCAGCATCCGCCGTCGGATCGACATCATAGACACATTGGAAGAGACGCTGGTCCATGTTCGGCCACAGCCGGATGATCACCCGCGTTTTCAAGGCCCCCAGGACCTTCGCCTGATCGCGGAGCTGAGAGTCATAGGCGCCGGAGACGATGTCCTTCCAGTTCGCGCACCGCGCGCCGCCGCTATGCATGTTGAACTTCCAGGTCAGATGCGGCGTGCGCCCGTTGCGGGCATCCCATTGCATCTGGAGCGGCGGGTTGGCGGTCGAGAAGCCGTCCCAGGTGATGTACTGGCTGTCGATCGCGAGTTTGCGGCCGGCTGCTTTCTCGACCGCCAGAAGGTTGCTCTCGCTGTCGGCGGGTGATCCGAAGTTGAGCGCCTTTCCGTTCTGGTTCGCGAACACGCCGAGCAGGACATCGGCACCCGCGCAGGCCGGAAGAACAAGACAACCGCTGATAACAGCCAGAGCGAGTTTTCTAAAAATGCGCATCGTGCCGATCCTTCCGGGGTTTTCCTGTGAATTAACGGCGGTCGCGCTGGTTCCCGGCGAGCGGTTCCCAAGCGACTCGTCTGCCTCCCCCGACGGCGCGACAACTAAATCCACAATCCCTCCCCAACAAGTTTTTGCCTGTGAATGTCATGAGGGTGAAAAAATTTTCCGGGGCGATTCTGAAACCCCGCTTGACTCGCGGCTTTTGGAGCCGGCGTTAAGCCACCACATCTGGTAGGTAAGATTTGATTAACTACTTTGGCCTTGCGAAGGCGTTAAACCCAAGTCCATACTTTGCGCCTGTCGCCGATCGCGACACCAAATCTGGGCGGACCGAAAACACCTCACCGCCGGAGACATTGCCACTCAGGCACCGTCCCGGCGCGAGGAAAACTGTCCCCTAAAGGGTGTCCGACGGCGCAGGCGGCGGGATCAACAGCTCAGGATTTGGGGGCCACGACATGCGTATTCGGCGTCAGTTCACGGTAGAAGGCAACGATCCCTATGAGGGCATCGCGTTCGTCAAAGCGGCGAGCGAGATCAAGAATCCCGATGGCTCTGTGGTCTTCCGCCAGACCGACATCGAAGTCCCCGAGGAATGGAGCCAGGTCGCGTGCGACGTGCTGGCACAAAAGTATTTCCGCAAGGCCGGCGTTCCCACCGCTCTGAAAGCCGTGCCCGAAGAAGGCGTGCCCACATTCCTGTGGCGCCGCGAAGCCGAAGGCTCCGAGACGACCGGCGAGCATTCCGCCAAGCAGGTGTTCGACCGTCTGGCGGGCACCTGGGCCTATTGGGGCTGGAAGGGCGGCTACTTCGACGGCGAGGCGGATGCACACGCCTTCTATGACGAGATGTGCTTCATGCTGGCGACGCAGAAGGCGGCGCCCAACTCGCCGCAATGGTTCAACACCGGCCTGCACTGGTCCTATGGTATCGACGGTCCGAGCCAAGGCCATTACTACGTCGATCACAAGACGGGCCGGCTCACGAAATCCGCATCGTCCTATGAGCATCCGCAGCCGCACGCCTGCTTCATCCAGGGCGTGAAGGACGATCTCGTCAACGAAGGCGGGATCATGGACCTTTGGACGCGCGAGGCACGTCTTTTCAAATACGGCTCGGGCACCGGCACGAACTTCTCCGCGCTTCGCGGCGAGAACGAGAAGCTGTCGGGCGGCGGCAAGTCGTCCGGCCTGATGAGCTTCCTCAAGATCGGCGACCGCGCGGCGGGCGCGATCAAGTCGGGCGGCACGACGCGCCGCGCGGCGAAGATGGTGATCGTCGACGTCGACCATCCCGATATCGAGCAGTTCATCGACTGGAAGGTGATCGAGGAACAGAAGGTCGCCGCGATGGTCGCGGGCTCGAAGCTCGCCGAGAAACACCTCAAGCTCGTCATGAAAGCCTGCATCAATTGCGACGGCTCGGGCGACGATTGCTTCGATCCCAAGAAGAACCCGGCGCTGCGCCGCGAAGTAAAGGCCGCGCGCAAGTCGATGATCCCCGACAATTACATCGAGCGCGTGATCAGCTTTGCGAAGCAGGGCTACAAGGACATCGATTTCAAGGTCTACGACACCGATTGGGATTCGGAAGCCTATCTCTCGGTCTCCGGCCAGAACTCGAACAACTCCGTGCGCGTGACCGACGAATTCCTGCGCGCCGTCCTGGAAGACAAGGACTGGAACCTGACCTATCGCGGCTCTGGCAAGATCGCCAAGACCGTCAAGGCGCGCGAGCTGTGGGAAAAGGTCTCCTACGCAGCGTGGGCCTGTGCCGATCCCGGCATCCAGTTCCACACCACGGTCAATGACTGGCACACCTGCCCGGCCGGCGGCGAGATCCGCGCCTCGAACCCGTGCTCGGAATACATGTTCCTGGACGACACGGCCTGCAATCTCGCCTCGCTGAACCTGATGCAGTTCCGCAAGGGCGAAGGCGTTAAGACGTTCGACGTTCCGGCCTTCGAACATGCCGTGCGTCTGTGGACCATCGTGCTTGAAGTATCCGTGCTGATGGCGCAGTTCCCGAGCCGCGAGATCGCGCAGCTCTCCTACGATTACCGCACGCTGGGTCTCGGCTTTGCCAATATCGGCGGCCTCTTGATGGCGGCGGGTATCTCCTACGACTCGCGCGAAGGCCGCGCGATTGCCGGTGCGATCAGCGCCGTGATGACGGGCGTGTCCTACGCGACCTCCGCCGAGATGGCTGGAGAACTCGGGCCATTCCCCGAATATGATGCCAACCGCGACGCGATGCTGCGCGTCATGCGCAACCATCGCCGCGCCGCGCATGGCCTGGCGCAGGGCTATGAGAAGCTCGCGACCAACCCGGTGCCGCTCGACCTCGCGGCCGTCAAGCAGGACGATCTTGCCGAAGCCGCAAAGCGCGCCTGGGACGATGCGCTCTCGATGGGCGAGGAATTCGGCTATCGCAACGCCCAGGCGACGGTGATCGCGCCGACCGGCACCATCGGTCTCGTCATGGATTGCGACACCACCGGCGTCGAGCCCGATTTCGCGCTGGTGAAGTTCAAGAAGCTGGCGGGGGGCGGCTATTTCAAGATCATCAACCGCTGCGTTCCCGAAGCGCTCACCACGCTCGGCTACAGCCAGAGCCAGATCGACGACATCATCGCCTATGCGGTCGGCCACGGCACGCTCGAAGGTTCGAACGCCCTCTCGCACGGCGCGCTGCGCGCCAAGGGCTTCGGCGACAAGCAGATCGCCGCCGTCGAAGCTTCGCTGGAGCAGGCTTTCGACATCCGCTTCGTGTTCAACAAATGGAACCTGGGCGCCGAGTTCTGCACCGATGTGCTGAAGCTCGATGCCGCGGCGATGGATGCGTCCGATTTCGACCTGCTCAAGACGCTCGGCTTCGCCCGCGCGGAGATCGATGCGGCGAACCTGCATGTCTGCGGTGCGATGACGCTGGAAGGCGCGCCGCATCTGAAGGACGAGCACCTCGCGGTCTTCGACTGCGCCAATCCGTGCGGCCGCATCGGCAAGCGCGCGCTTTCGGTGGAGAGCCACATCCACATGATGGCGGCGGTCCAGCCGTTCATCTCCGGCGCGATCTCCAAGACCATCAACATGCCGAACGCCGCAACCGTCAAAGAATGCGGCGAGAGCTACATCATGTCGTGGAAGCTCGGCCTCAAGGCCAACGCGCTCTATCGCGACGGCTCCAAGCTCAGCCAGCCGCTCGCCAGCCAGGTGCTGCAGATCGACGACGAGGAAGACGACCTTCAGGACGCGCCGATGGCGCAGCGCACGACCGTCATCACAGAGCGCATCGTGGAACGCATCGTTGAGCGCGTGCACGACAAGGAGCGCGAGCGCCTGCCCCATCGCCGCAAGGGTTACACCCAGAAGGCGGTTGTCGGCGGCCACAAGGTCTATCTGCGCACCGGCGAGTACGAGGACGGCCGCATCGGCGAGATCTTCATCGACATGCACAAGGACGGCGCCGCGTTCCGCTCGCTGATGGATGGTTTCGCGATCGCGATCTCGATGGGCCTGCAATATGGCGTGCCGCTCGAGGAATTCGTGGAGGCGTTTACCTTCACGCGCTTCGAACCGGCCGGCATGGTCACGGGCAACGACTCGATCAAGAACGCCACCAGCGTGCTCGACTACATCTTCCGCGAACTGGCGGTCTCCTATCTCGGCCGCAACGATCTCGCCCATGTGCCCCCGGGCCAGGACGAGGATATCGGCGACGGCGTGGAGGAAAGCCCGCGCGGCATCGTCCGCAAGGTGACATCCAACGGCTTCGTGCGCGGACGCTTCGGCAGCATCGGCGTGGTGCGTGGCGGCGCCGCGCCCAAGATGGTGGAAGAGCACGAACCGCACATGGTGCACGGAGTGCTCGAAGTCGAAGAGGAGGATGTCCCCACGATGGTCGACCTCTCCGACATCCGCGCCGAGGTGATGGAAGCCGCGGGCAACCCGGTCGGCGATCTGATGACCGCCGTCGGCACCGCACTGATCCAGCGCACCGAAGCGGCGATCGAGAAAACCGCCAAGACCCGCGATCTGCAAGCCCGCCGCGCCGCCGAAGCACGCATGAAAGGCTATGAAGGCGACGCCTGCGGCGGTTGCGGCAACTTTACCCTCGTCCGCAACGGCACCTGCATGAAGTGCAACACCTGCGGCAGCACCAGTGGGTGTAGCTAGGGAACCGGAACTCGTCGCGGGTCAGGTTTGGCCCGCGACGAAGGGGTATACTTAGGAAGCGAATCAAAGTTCCACGTGAGACTGAAAATGGCAAAAGAACTCGTCGAAGTGATTAACGTTGATGGGCACGTCGTGCGCAGCTATGTGGTCGTGATCGAGCATGAGGACTGCATCGCTGCCGAGTATGAGGAAGCGGCGCTGATCCTTGCGGAAATCGACGGCGTGGTCGCTGCTGATGAGCAAATCTATCTCAGCGCCCGCTGTGCCGCGCTTCCGGAATTGGCCGAAGCGGCAAAGGTTTTGAGCGCACAGCCCAAACGGCAGAAGGGCAATATCGTCAGCCTCGTCAAGCACCGGATGAAGCGTGCGAATGTGCCCTTCGGCCATCACAGGGCCAAGCAGGCGTCCTAGACAGCGCCTCGCCTCGCGGCCAATCTGTGCGTTGGCCGCGCCATGCCGATACTCGATTCCGAAGCCCTGTCCTTCGTCCGCTACGACGCGAAAAAGCGCGAGTTGTTCGCCATCTTCCGCGGACGCAAATCCCGCCGCTATGTCTATGAAGGCGTCTCGTCCGAAGAGTACGCCGCGCTGATGCAGGCGGACTCGCAGGGCGCTTGGTTCAACACCCACATCCGCGACCGGCACAAGTTTCGGGAAGTCCGCTGATTATTCCTCCCCCGTTTACGGGGGAGGTGGCGCGCGCGACATCCGTCGCGCGTGACGGAGGGGGCCCCCCTCCACCGCTTCGCGGTCCCCCTCCCCCGTAAACGGGGGAGGAGTTTCACCCCCGCTCGATCTTGCAGGCGAAGCAGCCGCGCTTGGCGTTGTGGATGTGGATGTAGCGGACATCGTCGCGGGCGAAGAAGCGCGCGATCGCGACTTCCGCCTCGTCGCCGCTCACGACGTCGGCCTCCACGATGCAATCGGCAGCGTCATAGCCGCGAAACGACAGAAGCCGCCCGCGCAGCACCGGTGGCACGACATCGGCCGCATCGAACGCCTCACGCGCGGCCTCGCGCACGAAGATCGGGCCTGAGGCGCGGTAGGGCGAATGGGCCGGCTGGTGCTCATAGGGGAGCAACAGCACGCGCTCCCCTGGCTCAGCGTCTTCGAGCGTCACGCGGCACGGAAAGCCGGGCTTCTCGTCGACCGTCATCCGCGCGATGCCGCGCGCGGCAAGCTCTTCGTTACCAAGTGCGAACAGCGGTTCAAAAGGGGACAGCGGCAGGCCAACGGCGCGGAACATGGGCGGCTCCAGATCAGGATTGCCTGCCGGTTTTGGGGCACACACGGCCCCAGATCGACCCGGTTCTTGCGGCCTCGGCGCTGGCACAGCGATTGCGATGGCCTGTCCGTGGTATCAACACGGAACACGCCCCAATGCTCCGATTGGCACTTTCCCCAGCCCTGCTTCTCTTCGGGTGCGCCGTCCAGGCCGCGCCGGTAGCGGACCCCAGCGCGGTTGCCCGCATCCATGCCGGCATCGTCGATTGCCCCGCTTGCAATCTTCAGGGCGCCGATCTCTCCAACACCTGCGTCAAGGGACGCGACCTGCACAGCGCCGATTTCGACGGCGCCAACGCGATCCTGATGTGCATGTCCTATGCGAATTTCTCGGGCGCGACGTTCCGCGGCACGGACCTTTCCGGCGCGAACCTCGCCTTCGCCGATCTCGACGGCGCCGATATCACCGGCGCGACCATGACCATCACCTCGATCAAGGGCACGGACCTGACGAAGGTAAAAGGTCTAACCCAGACACAGCTCGATGCCGCCTGCGGCGACACCCACACCACGGTGCCGGCGGGCCTGGCGGTTCATACCTGTTCCTAAGCACTTCGGTTGCCTCCGAAGGACGCTTCCTTAACCCCGGGCGCGGATGTACCGCCCGGGGTTCCTTTTTTTGCAGTGCGCTCTCGAAACTCTTGCGCGGCGTCAGCCTGACGCCATTGGGTCCGAATTGGGCCAGCTTCGAACGATACCACGCCTTGCACGCGCATGAGCATCGTCCGGACCATCGATATGGGATCGATCTCTTCCCGCGGTGTGCTGGGCTCGGCCTCGATGAGTGGATGCTCTATCAGCTGAAATAGCGGCCTCGCAGACAGTGGCCGGGCGTTCCGGGTTCCGCCTCACAACCGGACGCGGTATTTTGAGAGGTTTCGAGACAATATTGGGACCTCCGGAATCTCTGTCTGACGCCGTACAGAAGATGCACTTTTCTCGTGCATAGGCATCGAACGATATTGCGGCGGTTAGCGTTGCGGCCCAAACTCTCTTCATACCGCCAAAGCGCCCAGCGCTATCCGCCTGGCACCACTTTGGGGCCGGAGGGCCTCATATGCAGCACTACCGTTTCAACAAGCTCTATCCCGACAAGTCGATCCGCAGCCGCGACGAAGGCTACCATCTCTCCGACTGGCACGCCCTGCTCTATGCACAAAGGATCAACGCGGATTGCGCCGTCGACATCTTGCAGGGCGACCGGCGCATCGCGACCTTGCCCGCCCGCCAGAACAACAATGCGAAGGCGACGAGCATGGATGCATCTGGTCGTGATGCTTAAGGCCGTGCGTCCGTAGCAAAGGCTTTCTTAATGCTGTCGGCGCCGTCCCACTCCGGCACGCAAAGGTTTACTCCGTCCTAACGACCACCGCCGCATCCTGCAACCCAGACTGGCGCAGCCGGCGGGGCTTGGGTGCGGTGCCAACAACAACGGAACGATCTTCAAAATCTCGACGGGGACCAAATGAACACGATGCTTCGCACACTCGCAGCCGTGACGATGTTCGCGGCTTCGCAAGCCTCCGCCGCCACCGGCGACTGGCCGCAATTCGGATTCACCGCAGACGGACGCCGGAACAATACGCAGGAGACGATCCTGGGCAGGATGACGGTCGCGCAGTTGACGCCGAAATGGAGCGCGAACATCCCGGTCAGCACTTCCTCGGCTGCGGTGGCAAACGGCATCGTCTATGTCGGTTCGACCGACAACCATCTTTACGCATTCGATGCCAAGAGTGGCGTGCTGGTGTGGGAGGCCGCGACTGGCGGGTTCATCATGTCGTCGCCCGCAGTAGAAAACGGCGTCGTTTATGTCGGATCGAACGGCGGATGGATTTATGCGTTCGATGCCGAGACGGGCGCAGTTCGCTGGTCGACGCAAATCGGCACCGGCAACAACGGCCTGGTTGAGTCTCCAGTCGCGGTGGCAGGCGGTCTCGTCTTCGCCGGCACCACCAACAGCGCCATGTTTGCGCTCAGCGCCAGCACCGGCGCCGTCAAATGGACGAAGCCCGCTGTGTTTCACGGCGAAACTTTGGCACCCGCCGTCGCACACGGCATCGTCTATTTCGCGAACGACTTTGGGGGTGAACTCGACGCGCTTGACGCCAGAACCGGCGCGTCGCTCTGGATGCAAAGACCAGGGCAAGGCTTTACTGGCGCGCTCGCGGTTGGCGACAGCATGGTCTACGGCATTTCTGGTGGCAGCCTCTGCGCGTTCGATGCAACGACGGGTGTCAACCGCTGGGGGGACTGGGGAGGAACTGTAACCGGCTCCATCGCCATCGGCGCCCACAACCTCTATGCAACCTCTGAAACCACGTGGCTGACCGCCGTCAACACGGCGGATGGCGCCGTCAAATATACCACCGTTACCCACCAACCAGTGCGTGCTGCACCCGCCCTCGCCAATGGCGTGCTCTATGCCGGAAGCGTGTCCGGAAATTATGCCGTCTCAGCCTACAACACCGCCAACAGCAAGCTCCTGTGGTCGGCGGCGACGGACAAGATCGAGGCCGCGCCGACGGTCTCCAACGGCATGCTCTATGTCGGCAGCGCCAGCCAGTTCACCGCCTACGGGCTGCCGTGACCGAGCGCTTCGCGTGCGGTCGGAATGGTGCTGCTTCAGGTCTCTTTCGAGTTCCAGTGGCGCAGGAGAGCCTCGGTGGCGTCCGGTGGTAACACCACCCAACCATTCAAGCGGGCACCTGGCTCCTCACACAGAAGGACAACAACATGTCGTTCAGCAAGCGGTCATGGCAGGACCAGTCCAAGGGCGGAATTATTGGTGCGCCGATAATCGCGAACGATATGGTCTATTTCGGCAACTATGAAGTCTTGCGGTCTGCCGTGATGCACACACTCGGCAAACTGCTCCTCGCGTTCAGTGTTGTAACGGTGCTCTCACTTCTGCCGGGCAGCGCGAATGCGAAGAGCTTCAAAATTCTTCACGCATTTGCCGGCGGTGACGGCTTTGCCCCCTCGCGCGGCCCTTTGATCGCCGACAAAGCAGGAAACTTGTACGGCACGACACGGCTCGGCGGCGCTTATAACGCTGGCACCGTATTCGAGCTCGCGCCCAACGGCGACTTCCGTGTGCTCTATTCCTTCGCCGGTTATCCGCACACATACGAGCCATTCGCGGGATTGGTCGCGGACGATGCTGGCAATATGTACGGTGCTGCCCAGGGCGGCCGGTATAACTTTGGTGCAGTTTTCAAAATCACCCCTTCCGGCAAGGAGTCAACGCTCTACTCCTTCAAGGGCGCCGCCGATGGCTCCGGCCTTGGTGGGATATCCAAGCTCGTCATCGACAAACAAGGTAACCTCTACGGGACGACTAGTGAGGGGGGCGGCAGCTCGGTGTGTCAGAACGGCTGCGGCACGGTTTTCAAGATCGCAGCCGATGGCACCGAAACGGTATTGCACGCTTTCCTGCCAGGCAGCGGCGATGAGGGGAGTTTCCCGGTGGCTGGCTTGCTGATGGATACACAGGGCAACCTGTTCGGCACCACCCTTGGCGGTATTCATTCCTGTGGCTACGGCACAATTTTCAAGATCACCTCCGATGGCACACTGTCGACCCTTCACTGTTTCAAGGACCGCCACGAGGGCGGAGGTCCACAGGGCACGCTGATCGCGGACGCGGACGGCAATCTCTATGGAACTGCCGCCGAGAAGGGCGAGAAACGATTTGCGCGGTGTCCATATCAAGAAGGTTGCGGCACGCTGTTCAAACTTGCACCCGACGAGACGTTTACCGTGCTATTCCGCTTCAGCGGAGGACATTCCGGGGCGCGACCGGTATCCGGGCTCCTCATGGACACCCAAGGAACCCTCTACGGCACGACGTACGCGGGTGGCCGCATCAATCAATGCACCTCCAAAGGCTGCGGCACGGTCTTCAAACGCTCACCCGATGGCTTGATGACGATCCTGCACAACGCGGCCCCCAGGGACAGCGCGCCGGGTGATCTCTTTATGGGTCCGAACGGCGCAATTTACACCACCGGCGGCGGATCGGAATTCGGGCAGATGGGCGTGATATTCAAGCTCGCGAACTGACAGGAAGTCGTCCTGACGCGCGTCTTTTGCTTTGCAGTGACTGGTGACAAGTGCAGCGACTTGAATTCAAAAAGGATAGTGAAGATGCGTAGACTTCTTGTGGCGGGACTTGCGTTGCTCACACTGTCGCCAGCATTTGCCGATGAGCAGGTGCTGTACCATTTTTCTTCCCACGCCGCGTTTTCGCCCGGAGATCTGGTACTTGATGACAGTGGAAACCTATACGGTGTCACCCAACTGGATGGCGCAAACGGATTGGGTACCGTGTTCCGGTATTCTCCGAACGGCCAGTATACGGTTTTGCACGACTTTGGCGGCGGCAGTGATGGCGCAGGTCCTGTAGCAGGCCTGATCGGCGATTCCGCCGGCAACCTTTACGGCACCACCCCTTATGGTGGCCCATCCAATCAAGGCACGGTGTTCAAGATCGCGCCAAACGGCACCGAGACCGTGCTGTATGCGTTCAAGGGCGGTTCGGATGGCGCGTATCCTCACAGTCGCCTCACACGTGACAGGCACGGGAACCTCTATGGGACTACGTCTGCAGGCGGGAATACGGGTGAATGGGGCGTTAGCTGGGGCACGGTTTTCCGCATCACGCGCGACGGCAGAAAAGAAACGATCTACGCCTTTCAAAGCGGCACCGATGCCCAAAATCCAACGGGAGGCGTGATCCGCGACGCAGCAGGAATTCTCTATGGAACCACCATGCTTGGAGGAGCTACCGGCTATGGCGCCGTCTACAAGATTACACCTGACGGTCACGAGAGCGTGCTTGCTTCGATGCCGGATGTTTATATGAGCAACCCTGGGAGTGAACTCGTCGCCGACGGAGCCGGAAATCTGTACGGCACCACGCCCAACAGCACCGGCACGATATTCAAGGTGACGCCGGAAGGTGTGTTGTCGACGCTGGTTGCTTTTCGCGCCAGTCACAAGCTGGGACAAGTCCCCTACTCCACCTTGCTCATCGATAGCGGAGGCAATCTGTTCGGCACAGCGATGAACGGCGGCCACCACGTAAAGGGTGACAGATCGGGCTGCGGCTCGGTGTTCAAGGTAACGCCCCTCGGCAAGATGGAGACGCTCCACTTGTTCACCGGCAAAAAAGACGGCTGCGTGCCGGTTGGTGGGCTGACAGCCGACGGCAGCGACAACTTTTTTGGCACCACCCAATCTGGCGATCACAGAGAGAGAGGTACGATCTTCAAAGTCAGCCAGTAGCTATGATGAGGCCGCAGGCTTTCGAATTCCTCGCCCGCCGATTTTTACCCCAGGGTCGCAGCGAACGGCGCAATTTACGCCACCGGCGGCGGATCAGAATTCGGGCAGATGGGCGTGATATTCAAGCTCGCAAACTGACAAGAAGTCGTCTTAAACGTCGCTCGCGTTCTGAATGATGGAGCTGAATCTTTACGGCACCACCTTCAAAAGCGGCACATACGACCACGGCACCCTCTCCGCGCCGTCCCGCTCTGGCACGCAAAGGTTTACTCCGCAATAACGGCGAGTACCGCATCATTCAACCAAGAATGGCACGGTCAGCGGGGTTTGGGTTCACAAAAAGGATGGTGGATATGCGTAGATTTCTTCCCGCTGGTTTCTCGCGGCGGCACTCTTCATCGCTCGCAACACGCGCAGTCATGGTCTCCCTCCTCGGCGCGTGCGCGCTTGCGTCGCTGGTGCCCGCGATCGCCGAAGCCAGCCCGGGTAGAGAGAGCGTGCATATCCTGCACGCTTTCGCCGGCGGCTCCGATGGCACGATGCCGAGCGTGGGTTTGGTACGCGACGCGCAGGGAAATCTCTACGGAACCACCAGCAGCGGCGGCGCGTACAATGACGGCACCCTGTACAAAATCGCGCCCGATGGAAGCTATCGCGTGCTCCGCGCGTTCGGCAAACGCCAAAGCGGCGCTGCTCTTCCCATAGGCGCGCCGGTTTTACTCGCCGACGGCAGCCTGGCGGGCTCGGCGGGCCGCGCCGACGGACAGACGGGAAGCGTGATCTACAGGCTTTCGCCCAGGGGCCAAGAGAGTGTGTTGCATCGGTTCGGGGCGGACGGTCCTCTCGGCTACAACGCGATTGGCCTCATTGCCGACGCCGCCGGCAATCTCTACGGAGCAACGAGCACGGGTGGACCCTCGAATTGCGGCACTGTGTTCCGGCTGCACGCGGACGGCACGACCGACCTTATTTATGCGTTCAAGGGTGGCGCGAGCGATGGTTGCAGAGCCGCAGGCCCGATGACATTCGACGCCGCAGGCAACCTCTACGGCGTGACCGGCGGCAGTGTCTACAGGATCGCGCCCGACGGCACCGAGACTGTCCTTCATATGTTCGCCGGCGCGCAAGGCGATGGTGCAAATCCCTATGGCCCCGTGACGCTTGACGCGGCTGGCAATCTCTATGGCACGACCATGTCCGGCTATAACTCAAGCTCACTGGGCGGCACGGTTTACAAAATCGCCCGCGACGGCACGGAGACGGTGCTGCAGCGCTTTCCGTCGGGGGGCTACAATACCCCCAACGAGCCTGTCGGAGGCGTGATCGTGGACGCGGACGGTAACCTCTACGGCACCACGCTGTGGGGCGGCCATTGGCAGAATGGCGTCGTGTTCAAACTCTCACCGGACGGCGAAATGCGCATACTGCATTCATTCCACTTCGCCGACGGTGCTAACCCGCTCAGCCTTATCTTTGGAGCCAATGGCACTCTCGTCGGAGCGAACCAGCTGGGCGTCGGTTATGAGGGCAATGTGTTCCAAATCAACATGCCCTGACGCGCGGCCGAGATCGCGCATCGGTCAGCTCACGCCAGCGTCGCTGAAACCTCGCGCAGGACAGCGGCGGGGTCGTCGATGATCGGTTCGCCGTGTGATACGACGATGCGCTTGAGCGGCATCTCTGCCCAGGCGCGGAATTGCGCGGCCAGTGCGTTCTTGTCGTCGATGATCGAGAGCTTCTCGGGCAGTGGAATCTGCGGCCGCTCGCCTGCGAATCCGAACAGGTGTGCGATCACGCCGTTGACGCCGGTCGCGTTCTGAACGTTGGCGAGGATGTCGTTGAGGATCAGGGTCGTGCCGCCGCCCCCCGAAACCTCCAGCGCAGATTCGTTTTCGCTCGTGCCGGGCACGGTGATCAGGATCACGGACGGATCGGCGAAGTCCATCTCCGTGGCATCCACCGCCGCGATCTCTTCGACGGCCTTGCGCGCACCCGGTGCAGCGATCACCTTTGCTGCGGGATAGCGGTCCTTAAAGATCTTCACATCGACGCGGTGGTGGCTTCCCGGCACGATCAGAAAAGCCGGTCTTCCGAATGCTTCGAGTTGGCTCATCTGCTCCTCGTCGAGCGCGATCGGGCTGTAGAGCACAAGTCCACCATCCTTCAGCCGGACGACGGTCATGCGCCGCTCGAATGTCCCGACGGGCATCTTCACTGTTCCGGTGACGGTCAGGATGGAATCCTCAAGCGATTGCAGCTTGCCGTGCGGCAGGACGGTCCAATGCGTGTGCGGTGTGGTCATGAGGGATCACTCGCGGCTTCCCTCTTGAACGCTTCGCGGGATCAAACGATCCGCGGCGCAGTCAGGCTTCGCGGCAAACCGCTTCCATATTGTTGCCGTCGGGATCGAGAACGAACGCCGCGTAATACCCGGGCGGATAGCCGCTCGCCGTATCGCGCAAGCCCGGCGCACCGTTATCGGTGCCGCCGGCGCTCATTGCGGCATTGTAGAAGGCATCGACCTCGCCACGGCTGCGGGCGGCGAAGGCCATATGATACTTCTGTCCGTGCGGATGGAAGCGGTCGATCCAGAATGTGGGAAAATCGGCGCCGTAGCCGATGGCATCCGCGGCGCCGGTTTTCGGCACCTGCGCGATGCGCCGCAACCCCAGCGCACCCAGCGCCGCGTCGTAGAATTTCGCGGACAGAGCGACGTCGCGCACACCGATGCCGGTATGATCTATCGCCATGCCGTTGCGGGGCTACACTTCGCTCGCATTCTGGACAATGCGGCTGACGAGGCCATAGGCTTTCGCTTCCTCGGCGCTGAGCCAGTAGTTGCGCTCCGTATCGGCGACGACCTTCTCGAAGGGCTGGCCGGTCTCGGCTGCGATCTCGCGGATCAGACGCTCGCGCATCTTGAGGATCTCTTCGGCCTCGATCGTGATGTCGCTCGCCTGCCCGCGCACGCCGCCCAAGGGTTGATGCAGCAGGAAGCGCGTGAACGGCAGGCAGAAGCGGTTCTCCTTCTTCGCGCCGAGATAGATATGCGCGCCGGCGCTCGCCACCCAGCCGGTGCCGATCATCTTCACGCGCGGACCGACGAAGCGGATCATGTCGTGGATCGTGTCGCCGCTCTCCACATGGCCACCGGGCGAATTGACGATGACGCGGATGTCGCCCTCGCCATCTGCGGCATAGGCCAGAAGCTGCGCCGAGACGCGCTCGGCCATCTTCATGTCGACCTCGCCGAAGATCAGGACCGTGCGCGATTTGAACAGCGCCTGCGCAACCGGGGAGGATTGCGGCTCGGGGGCTTCTTTCTTCTCTTTTTCGTCTTCGTCTTCGTCAAAAAGGCGCAAGGGTGATCTCCAGGGAAAAGCGATTCGGCCGCAGTCTAGCGGAGGGGCATCAGGCGTCTACATAGGCTAAATCCGGGTAAATTCCAGTGCTTCCGGGGAAACCTCAGGAAAGCCCGGCCACGGCGCGGCGCATTGTCTCGCCGATGGCGGCGCGGATCGCCAGATTGGCGATTTCGTCCTGTTCCGTGGGCTCGCGGTTGACGATGACGAGCTTTGCACCGTTCCGGCGCGCCAGGATCGGGAACCCGGCGGCCGGATAGACCACCAGCGACGAGCCCAGCACGATGAAGAGGTCGCATTCCAGCGTCGCCTTCTCGGCGCGCGTCATTTCGATTTCGGGCATGGCCTGGCCGAAGGAGATTGTCGCAGTCTTGACCAGCCCGCCGCAGGATGTGCAGTCCGGCGGATCGCCATGACGTTCGAAATGGCTGCGAATGGGTTCGAGTTCCATGCGCTCGCCGCAGTCGAGGCATTTGGCGTAGCGCGTGTTGCCGTGCAGCTCGATCACCTTCTCGTCGGGCACGCCGGAATCCTGGTGCAGATTGTCGATGTTCTGGGTGATGACGTGGCTCACCCTGCCCTGCGCGACCAGGGCAGCGACGGCCTTGTGACCGTCGTTGGGTTTGGCCTGCGCGAAGGATTCCTCCATCGCAAAGCGCCTGCGCCACGCTTCGCGGCGCATCTCCGCGGAGGCGATAAAATCCCGGAAATCGATCGGCGCCATGCGCGTCCATATCCCACCGGGCGAACGGAAATCCGGGATGCCGGACTCTGTCGATATCCCTGCACCAGTGAACACAACCGCACGCCGGGCCGCGCGCAGCAGCCTGCTCAGTTCTTCGAGATCGTCTTCATCGGAGCCTGACATGCCTTGCATTCGACGCAAGAACGCGCCCACGCGCAAGGCCGGTCATTCCTCCCCTTCTTCTTCGGCTATCCGGCGCGCATGCGCCGCCTCCTCCTCGCGCGCGACCGCGAGTTCGAAGGTGAGCGAGCACCAGGCAGAGAACACGACGAAGACCGCCGATGTCAGGCTTGTCATGGCGTTGCCCATGCCGGTCACCGCCGCGCCGTAAAGCATCGACGCCAGCGCGAAGCACACGATCGTGGCGCCCCAGATCACGCGCATCACGGGCGTCATGCTGGCGATCGAATAGGCTTCGCCCAGCATGCGCGTGAACACCGTCACGGTCACGAGCCCGGAATTGGTGATGGAAATGAACAGCAGGTCGGGCGACCAGTTGTCGTCCCAATCGGCCGGCGGGCGCGCGGCAACGTGCAGGATGGCGTGGCACATGAGCGGCATCAGGCCGATCATCATGCCTGCGCACCAGTCCGCCCACGCGACCCGGGTCGGATGGCTGAGGCGCCGACTGAAACGCTTGAGTGACGTGCGCGCCGAGCGCGGGAGGAACTTGCCACGGCCGCGCTTGCGTCCGCGCCGCTTGGGGCCTTCTTCTTCCGCATCCTCCGGAAGCTCGAGAATGCCGTCGTTCTCGTCATCCAGCGCGTCGTCTTCTTCCCGCACGGCCTCGATCATTTTTGCAGTCCTCGCCCGATTTGACGCGCGCGTTTGCCCGCGTGCGGCTTGACGGGTTCGAGCGCATAGACGCCCTTGCGGTTCTTGCCCTTGTAGATTTGGTTCTTGCTCACCATCCGCCACAGCTTGTTCTGCAGGAAGCGGCGCTTCTGGATCACACCGAAGCGGCGATAAAGGCCGATCAGGATCTGGTCGAGATCGACAGGCTCACCCATGACGCGCAGGAGCGCCATGATCTGGCTCTCCAGTTCGTCGGTTGGAAGATTGAGCTCGCGGATCAGCTCGGGCGGGAGATCGGAAACGTTGGTGAGGTTCATCGGCGCGCGAAAGGATTCGATCAAGGAGAGCCAGCGCGTGTAGCGGGCCTGTTCCTCCCGGAGAGCGGATTTCCCGAGCAGCTCGCGGATGCCAGCCTCAAGCTCCTCTAGATCGCTATCTGGGCCGTTGGACGGCTCCCGAACATTGACTGCGCTCACCCCGCCCCCGTCTTTTCGTTTTCACGCTCAGGTTACAGAGTTTCCATGAACTGTCTACCCGTTTTCTTCCATATGATTTCAGACTGACAGCAGATTTCTTCCGAAGTTTTTCTGTTTCTCCGTATTTCTGCATCTCCAAAAGCAACGGGCGCGCGAGAGTTCCCGCGCGCCCGTCAAAATCGGCTCTAAAACAAGCTAGTGCGTAACGCTTCCGCAGCTCGCCGAAACCCACTTGCCTTCGAACTTGTTGGTCATGTCCATATGGTGGCCATGGGTGTCGCCGCTGAAGACCATTTGGCCGGAATAGTGCTGCGGCGTATCGTAGTTGATCTGAAAATGGCCTGTGCCCTTCATCTCTTCGCCCGAACAGGTCATGTCGCCGCTGACCGCACCGCCGGCGACGTTGAACTTGCCCATCTGGCATTCCTTGCTGCGGCCCATCGGCGGCGGCTTGGTCGCGGCGGCTTCCTCGGGCGTGACACAGTGCTGTGTGGTAAACGTGTTGTTCATCGGCATATTCACGCCTGCGGCGCGCATCTTCGCGAGCTGCTCAGGCGGTATCTGTGGCATGCCACCCATCTGGGTGGTGATTTCCCAAAGCCCGGCCTTGCCTGGGCCAGCCAGCGAGACGCCCGGCACCGCCAACACAATCGCCAAACCGGCTGCAACACACCGCAAACGCATGATCGCTCCCTTCCTGTGAACCGGTCCAAAACCGGCACGCGAGAATCCCGCAAGCCGCGATTCGGCGCAAGGCTCAGCCCTGGGAGTTTCGCGCGAAATAGAGATGGTAATGATGACGGCAGCCGGGATTGAACCCCGCGCCGCAATGGGGGCAGCGGTTCTCGCAATCGAGATAGTCGCGCACGCTCATCTCGTACCCGCAAGCACCGCACAACACCGCTGGTTTGCTCCACTCCGCCTCCGGCCACACCTCGGCCGCGTGACCGGCCAGCGCGTCATGGCAATCGCGGCAGGCGTAATAGACCCCGCAACACCTCATCTTGATCGCGATGACATCCAGCGGCGAATGCCAGTGCGCGCAGCGTGTCTCGGGATCAAGATCGATCCCGCGAACGGTAGGACGCGGTGGGCTCGTCGATGCCACACGATCTCCTTAAGTCAGCGTGCCGTAGCCGAAAGTATGTTATCTTTCCAGCCGGAAGCGGTGGGTACTTTGATGATGAGAGAGCCTATCGGGACAATTTTGTCGAGCTCTTGCGTCCTGGCGGTGGTCGTAGCGCTGTCGACCGAAGCACATGCGAAGGCACAAATCGTAACCTTCGATGTTCCGGGTGCCACCTCGACCGAGGCAGTGAGCATCAACGCGGGGGGCGCGATTACGGGCATTTGGGGCGACGCTGCCGGGGCTCACGGCTTCTTGAGGCAGCGAGACGGAACGATCACAACTTTCGATGTCCCGGGCGCAGACCCCGCGTTCGGCACCAGGCCATCGAGTATCAACAAGAAGGATTATATCACTGGCAACTATGCGACGCTCAACGACAGGGGGAAAGACGTTCCGCATGTCTTTATCAGAAGTCCCGATGGAACGATCAACACCTTCGGCGTCCCGAACAACGGCCGGTACGATTATCCGGTCAAGATCACAACGGATCGCGCTGTAATCGGCAGTTACCTCAAAGGTCGTGTGAGCTATGGGTTCATCAAACCTCGCCACGGCAAAACAATAATTTTTCAAGATCAGCAAAACGACACCGTGGTCACGGCCGCGAACAATCTCAATGCGGTCACTGGCTGGGCAACTAGCACTGCAACCGCCTTTGTGCGGAATCCTGATGGAACCTTCACATATTTCGCCATCGGGGCGCTTGGCACCGAACCTCGAGACATCAACGACGACGGGACAGTTGTTGGCTCAGCCGGCGCTGATGGATTTGTCCGTACATCCGACGGCGAAGACTCCGAGTTCGATGCTGGGGGAACGCAAACATTCCCCTATGCGGTCAACAATCACGGCGCGATCACCGGTTCTTTCAATGGCGATCCCGGCAGCCACGGATTTGTGCGAGATCCGAGCGGCTTGATCACCGTTTTTGATCCCGATGGAGCGTTGTTTACAGAAGCAATGAGCATCAATGACCGCGGAGTTGTCGCGGGGGCTTATTCCGATCAGCAAGGCGTGGGGCACGGATTCATTCGATATCCGTAGTACACGATCATCGAATCAGTTCTAACATCCATCGGCGATGCCGGCGCGCGCACCGCGTTCTCCGGATCGAAGCCGAGCCTGCCATGCCATCGCTTAGCGCGCCGTCATCACATGTGCGCAGATGCGGCCTTCGATCGGGCCGTTGCCGAACCGCTGCGCTAGCTCCGCACTCGCCGCCGCAGTTGCCTCTTCAAGACTGGCTGGCCGTTGAGCCTCGATCTCATTGCGCAAGGGCGTGCCCTGGCAATAGGCAATGGCGACATCACTTGGTGACGCAGCCGTGCTCCGTTCCTCGACCGTGTCGATATCGATGGCCGCAAATCCCGCTTCGCCCAGTTGCGCGCGGATCAGGGCAGAGTCGTGATAGCCATGCGGTGTACGCGCCATGAAGAGTGGCGGATCGTTCGGGAACATCTTCGTCAGTGCCTGCGTGACGGCGTCTGCGAAATCGTTGCTGGAAATTGCATCCCACACATTGAAGACGAAGTGCCCGCCGGGCCTGAGCACACGGCTCGCTTCGCGATAGGCCTGCACCTTGTCGGGAAAGAACATCGCACCGAACTGGCAGACAACGGCGTCGAAGCTTCCGTCGTCAAAGGGCAGCGCCAGCGCATCGGCCTGCCGCCATGTCACGTTCGCGCCCGGCCCCATCATGTGCGCGGCGCGGTCGAGCATCGGCTGGTTGAGATCGCTCGCGACGATGCGGGCATCTGGCATCAGCGCGGCCATCGCGCGCGTGACCACACCCGTTCCGGCAGCGACTTCCAGAATATCCGCCGGCGCGAACGCGGACAGCCTCAGCGCCAGATCGCGGGCATAAGGCTCGAAGATCAGTGGGACCAGATAGCGGTCGTAAATCTCCGGAATAGACCCGGCGAAGGTTGTGTCGCCCGCCATTACGGACTTTCTTTCAGAAGCTCTTCCAGCCGGTCCTTCCACACTGCGGCCCAGGTGTGCGTGCCGTGGCCGTGGGTCTGGTCGCTGGTGGGGATGAGCACGTATTTGCCGCGGGCGATCTGCGGCGCCAGCTTCTCGGCGATGCCGAGCTCCGGCGGATTGATGAAATCGTCTGCCGAGTTGACCCACATCACCGGCGCCTTGATCGCGGCGAGTTTTGTGGACGGATCGTAATTGCGTGAGGCCGCGACCTGATAGAGGAAGTCGTTGGCGTCGAGCGTCGCGAGATCCTTGCCCACCGCGTCTTTCAGAAACGCATCGACCGCATCGCGCGTCGGATAGTTCTTCTGCGCCACCAAGGGCGTGGTGCTCGCGAGGAACAGGAAATCGGCCGCGGTGCGAAGCCCCGCCTGCGGCTCGCTCTTGTATTCACCGCCCTGCCACGCCAGATCGTTTTCGATGCCGTCAATGACCATCTTGCGCCACATGCGGTTGCGGCCTGCGATCTGCGTCGGAAGGCACGCGAGCGGCATCAGCGCATCCATGAAGTCCGGATAGGTCTCGCCCCACACGAAGGAATGCATGCAGCCCATCGATGTGCCCATGACGAGGCGCAGATGGTTCACGTGCAGCCCCTTTGTCACCAGCGTGTAATCCGCGGCGACCATGTCGTCGTAGTCGTAGTGCGGGAATTTCATGTGCATCCCGTCGCTCGGCTTGGACGATTTGCCGTGGCCGATACCATCGGGAAGGATGATGAAATATCTCGCCGGATCGAGAAGCCCGCCCGGCACGAACAGCACGCCCGCGAATTGCGGCCGCAGAAACTGGTGTCCGTCGCCTCCGGTGCCGTGCACGATCAGAACGGCGTTATCTACCTGCCCTTTCGCATTGCGATGCGGCTCGCCCAGCGTCGTGTAATGCAGGCGCAGGTCTTTCAGCGTTTCGCCGGATGCGAATTTGAAATCGTGGACGACGTAATCGCCTTCCTGCGTCGCGGGCTCTGCCGCATGGGCGGCTCCCGCAAGGCAGAGGAAAGCGGCGGCGATCAGTTGGCGCATGGTGCCAGTCCCTCGGAGGTCGAGATCCGCGCAGTTTGGCGGCGCCCGCCCGGATTGTCATCCCGGCCCAGCGCTGCGTCAGCAGCGCGCCCGTGCCGGGACCCAAGGTGCAAACCGCTCGCTGGGTCCCGGCCTTCGCTACGCTCGCCGGGATGACATTTGTGCGTGGCTGATCCAAGACTACCAATATGGCGTGGATGACAGAAACCGCGGGTGATGTCTGCACAGTACGGAGCGCCGTCGCGTCGCCGTGCGCACATCCGCGGCTGGTGCTCACGGCCTGCATTCTCGCGTCCAGCCTCGCTTTCGTGGACGGATCGGTCGTCAATGTCGGGCTGCCTGCCATCGGTCACAGCCTTCGCGCCAGCGCGGCGGACCTGCAATGGGTCATCAATGCCTATCTGTTGCCGCTGACGGCACTCCTGCTTCTTGGTGGAGCGCTCGGCGACCGTTTCGGGCGGCGCGGCATTCTCATCTTCGGCGTCGCGCTGTTCGGTGTGGGCTCCATCCTGTGCGCGCTGGCGGCAGACCTGCCGTTGCTGCTCGGCGCACGGGGGCTGCAGGGCGCAGGTGCGGCGCTGTTGTTGCCAAACAGTCTCGCGATCCTCGGCACGGCGTTTTCCGGCGAGGCACGCGGACGGGCCATCGGCACTTGGTCGGCAGCGAGTGCGATCTCCGCCGCCATCGCGCCCGCGCTGGGCGGCTGGCTGATCGACGCCTTCGGCTGGCGCACGATCTTCCTTCTCAACATTCCGTTCGCGGCAGGCGCCATCGTCCTCGCCATCGCTTTCGTGCGCGAGGCCAAGCACAGCGGCGAAGACACGCCGCTCGATTGGACAGGTGCCCTGCTCGCGACCTGTGCGCTCGGTCTGCTCACCTGGGGACTGACGCTCGGTTCCGGCCGCGCGGGCTGGTCGCCCGCTTCCATCGGCGCAGTCGCCCTCGGTGCAGCCTTGCTCGGTGCTTTTCTCTGGACGGAGAAGCGGCTTGGCGATCGCGCGATGATGCCGCTCACCCTGTTCCGCTCGGCCGATTTCATCGGACTGACCGCGCTCACGCTCCTGCTCTACGGCGCACTCGGCGCGTTGCTCGTTCTCATCCCCTATGTCCTCATTCAGGGCGAAGGCTTTTCCGGAACCGCGGCCGGTGCCGCGCTGCTGCCGTTTCCCGTCGTGTTGGCACTCAGCGCGCGCACCATGGGGGGCATTGCCGGACGGTCCGGATCGCGCCTCCCGCTCACCCTCGGACCGATGATCGTAGCCGTGGGATTTCTCCTGTTCCTCCGGATCGAGCCAGGCAGTTCCTACTGGACCGGAATCCTTCCCGCTATTCTCGTCATCTCCACCGGGATGGCGGGTGCGGTCGCGCCACTGACAACGGCGGTGTTGGCATCGGTCGATGCAAGCCACGAAGGTTCGGCCTCCGGTCTCAACAGTGCGGTCGCGCGCCTTGGCGGATTGATTGCGACAGCCCTTTTGGGCGGCGTGTTCTCAGCCGCCGGCGCCGCATTGTTCGGGGCGTTTCATATCGTGGCTATCGCCTGTGCGATTGCGGCCTTCATCGCCGGGCTTGCAGCCTTCGTCGGATTGCGCAACCAGGCAAAGCCGGTCTGACCGGCTCACACTACGGCGGTGTTTCGGGGAATGGCGCCGCCGAACCCGCTGCAGCAGCGGCTACAGGCCGGCAGCAGCCCGCCCGCACGATGGAGTGCGCGCCGCATCTCGGACAGCTTCGGATGGTGCCAGATCTCGGCAAGACTGCGATTGCGGATATTCGCGATCGGAAAGCGGAAACAACGCCCGTGAACCGGGATCGCCTCGCCATCGGAATCGATCATGATCATGCGATTGGCGTCGATACAGCGCCGGCCGATGAACACCTCCGGCTTGCGGTAATAGGTTTCGAGATCGCTTTGATGAGTAAGGTTCGGCTGGATGACCACCGGGAAGGGATAGTCCGCCGCCGCGATCTCGCTCAGTTCGGCGCTCAGCGTTTCAAGATCGATCTTTGCCGGATCGGACAGAAAGACGTTGGAAGGCGTCGCGTGCAGGTCGCCGTCATAAAGACGGTTGTGATCTTCCGCCTGCGGTCCGGTCACGAAAATATTGTGCAGCAGGCCCACGCGCTCCAGCGGCAGGTTGCTCATGTCGCGCAGGAATTGCCTGAGCGACCCGACATTGAATTCGCTGATCGCGCAATAGACGGAGATGCGCGGCGGATCCTTCTTCGCCGCCACGGCCGCAATGCCGGCAACCGCCCTGGCATAGCTGCCCGTGCGCCGCCGGATACGGTCATGCACCTCTTCCGGCCCGTCGAGCGACACCGACAGATATCGGCAAGCGCCGTTCGCGAGCGCGTCGGCATGACGCTCGAGAAGAAGGCCGTTCGTCGTCACCGATACGTGACGGCCGTTGTCGCGCGCATGGGCCAGCGCATCGTCCAGAAGCGGCCACGCCAGCGGCTCGGTAAAGGCAAGGGCCAGATGTGCGGTGGGGCAGAACGCCTTCATCTCCGCCACGATCCTCTCGAACAGATCGAGCGGCATGTAGCGCGTTTTCGCGCCGACGAGGTTGGCCCCGAAATTGGTCTCCTCGTTTTCCGTGCCGACGTCGCACATCATGCAGCGCAGGTTGCAGAAATTGTTGACGCCCAGAACGACATGGGTCGGCCCGAAGGCAAGATGGCCTGGGAGAAACCGCTCATTCGCCTTGCGCAACCGGCCCAGCATCTTGCGATGTTATCGGAGATGCCGATTACAAGTCCACGCGCGATAAGATTTACACCATCACGAATAGCCGTCCGGGCCTGGCTTCACGAGCGCAGAAGGGCGTGCAGATGGGAATCGTCGACCCACGCCACGTCATATTCGTTCTCGCGGAGGAACCTTTCGATTTTCCAGGGAATGTCCTCTCGTCCCTGCCGGGCGAAAAGGAAGCCGTGCATCTCGATGAACAGATGCCGTGGCGGTCTGGTGCGCAGAAGACCTGCAATCCCCATCAGCGCTTCGAGTTCGTGACCTTCGATATCCATTTTGATCACATCCGGCGCCGTGACCGTGCCGGCGGCGATTAAAAGGTCGCCGGTGGTGATCCTGATGGTCTCATCCGCCTTCCGGTCGCCGGGAACCGCAATCCGCGAGGTTGCGCCATCGCGATTGCCGTCGCGCAGGAAGCCCGCGGTGCCTTCGATGTCGGAGAGCCCCTGTTGGACGATCCGGACGTTTCCAAAGGGCGCCGTGGCCACTTTTAGCCGGGCCGCGATGTCAGGTGCCGGTTCGAAGGCATACACGCTCCCTTGAGGTCCCGTCCATTGCGCGAAACGCGTGGAGAAATATCCGATATTGGCGCCGACATCCCAGATCGCGTCGCCGGGACGAACCACGGCCTGCATCGCCTTTTCGAGCGCCGCCTCATAGCGCCGGCCATAGAGGGCCCGCTTGATCGCCTGCGTGACTCCGATGCGCCGCAGAAACCGCCGCGCCTGCGCCTCCAGCCTATTCACCGCCAGCCTTCCCTATCAGCCCGATGCAGCGAACGGACCGGTCATGCGTTATAGCGGCATATCCCTAACCCGGAGAACACCGTGATCGATATTGTCACTATTCAGCCGCTTGTGGCGCTGGTTTTCGGCATTCTGATTCTGCTGTTGCCGCGCATCCTGAACTACCTGGTCGCCGCCTACCTGATTTTCATCGGCCTGATCGGCCTGTTTCCGCATCTGATGTCGCACGTACCTCACTGACGCAGGATTCACTGACGCGGGGTCAGTGCTTCAGCATGTCCATTTCGTCCCTCAGGACGGCATCGATACGGAAATAATAGGCCTGGCTTGCCGTCGGGACCGGTGACGTTGAGCATGTCGCAGGCGCCGTCCGCGCCGTTGATCAGCGCTTGGTTCGCCGGCGTGCTGCCCAGCATGTGGACGATGAAATATTCTTCACGGACCGCAACGACCTCCCAGCCGGTCTTGCAGGTCTTGCCGTCGCCGCTCGCCGTGATGGAGATGAGCAATCCGAACTCGACGAAGTGATGCTGCTCGGCACAGGAATCGTCGTGGAGTTTGGTGCAGGCCTGCCGAAGGACGGCATGGGCAAACATGTTGATGTAGTCGGCCGACAGCACCTTCACCGCAGCGTCGCGCACACGCCCGTCGTCGCCGCTGCGCGCGGCATCGAACAGATCGCTCTCCAGCGCCGTCTCGTCCATGCCGATGCCCTGGTGCGCCTTGCTTTTCAGCCATGCCAGGCGCAGCGCATGGAAGTCGAGCGTGCGATCCTCGGCTACGGCCCGCGCCACAAGCGACGAATATTCGTCGCCATCGTTCGGGAGCACGATCTGCGGCGTGCTGATCGTAGGGATCGCGGGATTATCGTTCACGGCGCAAAGCGCCGGACCCCAGAGACAGGTACAGAACGCGGCTGCCGTCGCACTCGTCGCACGCATGCGTCCTCCTGCCCTTGCCGCACCATAGCGGAAAGGACAGGCGCGGACTACTCGGCGGCTTCGGCGTTCACCTTGCCGGCGGCGATGCGCTCGCGCGCCATGCGGTCGGCGATGACATTGGTCGGCTCGTTCTCGGTATCAGCGCGCTTGAAGATGGCGGCCAGCGTATCGGCGATGGCGCGGACGCGGCGCTCGGCGTCCTCGTCGCTCCAGTCATAGATCTGCGCCGCAACGCGGATAATGCCGCCGCCATTGATGACGTAGTCCGGCGCATAAAGCACGCCGCGCTTTGCCAGCATCTCGCCATGCGCATCGCGCGCAAGCTGGTTGTTGGCGCCGCCGGCGACGATCTTGGCTTTGAGCTCAGGCACCGTCGTATCGTTCAGGATCGCGCCCAGCGCGTTGGGCGACAGCACGTCGCATTCGGCGGTGACGATCGAGTCTGGCGAGGCCTCCTTTGCGCCGAACGCTTCGACGGCGCGGCGCACGACATCGTCGCTAACGTCGGCGACGATCAGCTTCGCGCCTTCGGCGTGGAGCTGTTTCGCAACGCCCATGCCGACCTTGCCGAGCCCCTGGATCGCAACGGTCAGGCCTTCGGTCGTATCCTTGTCGAAGCGGTGCTTCACCGCAGCCTTAAGTCCGACGAACACGCCAAGCGCCGTTAGCGGTCCGGAATCGCCACCCTTCTTGCCAGGCTGATCATAGCCGGCGACGTATTTTGTGCCGCGCGCGATAACCGGCATATCCTTAGGCACGACGCCCACATCCATCGCCGTGATGTAGCGCCCGCCGAAGGCGTTGACGGCATTGGCATAGGCGAGGAAGCGCGCGTCGCTTTTGTCTTTGGCAGGATCGCCGAGGATCACCGCCTTGCCGCCGCCAAGCGGCAGGTTCGCGATGGCGTTCTTGTAGCTCATGCCGCGCGCCAGACGCAGCACATCGGTCAGCGCGCCGTCGGCGTTCGGATAATCGTACATACGCGTGCCGCCGCAGGCAGGACCCAGTGCGGTCGAATGCACGGCAATGATCGCCCGCAGGCCGCTCGCCTTGTCGTCGAAGAAGGCGACTTCCTCGTGATGATCGAAATCGGGGGAATCGAATACGTTCATGGCACCAAACTCGATAGGCCTGCGTGCGGAGGCTATAGCCCAGTACTTCCGAAATTGCCTTGCCAATTGTGGCCGTGTGTCAGATGGAAGCTGCGCGGAACACGCATAACTGGCAACATTCCGCTAGCCGCCGACGGCCTTTACCACGTCGCCTGCGGTCAGTATCTGCGGCAGCACCTGCGCGTCCGAGGCGCCGGGCGCGTAATAAAGGTAGAGCGGCACGCCGTCGCGGCCATGCGCTTCCAGGAGTTTCGTGATCTCGGGATTGCGGCTGGTCCAGTCCGCGATCAGGCAGGCGACGTGATGCTTCGCAAACGCATCGCGCACGGTGTTGCCTGAAAACGCGACACGCTCGTTCACCAGGCAGGTGATGCACCACGCCGCGGTCGCGTTGATGAACACGGGACGGTTTTCCTTGCGCAACGCTTCGAGCCGCGCCGCGGTATAGGGCTCGTGCGGGATGCCGCTGTCGGCCGCACGGATCTCGGGCGTGGCTGCAGGCGAAAACGCCACGATCGACAGGAACCCAAGCGCCGCGATGAACGCGATGAGCGTTGCGAACGCGCCGAAGCCACGTCCTGTTGCTGTTGCGTTTCGGCTCGTGGTCCAGATCCAGGCTGCGAGCGCGAAGCACACCATCGCGCCCAATGCCGCGACAACGCCGCTGGCACCGACCTCATTGGTCAGCACCCACACCAGCCACACGGCTGCGCCGTACATCGGAAAGGCGAGCACTTGCTTCAGCCGCAGCATCCACATGCCGGGCGCCGGAATGAGTTTGAGCAGCCGTGGCGAGAATCCGATCAGGATGAAGGGCGCGGCAAATCCGAGACCGAGTGCGAAGAAGACCGCAAGGGCCAACGGGGCGGGCTCCGTCAGCGCATAGCCGAGTGCGGCGGCCATGAACGGTGCGGTACAAGGTGCCGCAACCACAACCGCGAGCACGCCGGTAAAGAACGCCCCCGTCATGCCGCCTTTGCGCGCGAGCGTATCGCCGCCGCCGAAGCCCGGCAGCTCGAACACGCCCGACAGATTGAGTCCCACCGCGAACATCAGGAGCGCGAAACCGCCGACCACGATGGGTTCCTGGAGCTGGAAGCCCCAACCGATCGCGTTGCCGCCTGCGCGCAGGATGATCACCGCCGCGCCCAGCACCAGAAAGCTCAGGATCGCGCCCGCGCCATACGCAAGACCTTCCTGCCGCGCATGTGCGCCGCCACCGCCATGCGACGACAGCGCCAGCGCCTTCATCGCCAGGATCGGCAGCACGCAGGGCATCAGGTTGAGGATCAGCCCGCCGAGAAAGGCAAAACCGAGCGCCAGCAACAGACCAATAGCGTTGCCTCCGCTTCCGAACGAGACATCGGGCACCGGTCCCGGCATCGCGCTCACGGTCAATGCCTGCACCGAACCATCGGCGGAGGTCAGCACCAGCACACCTGCGAGCGCTCCACCCTTCAGCTTCGGTCCTGGCTGGAGACGCTGCACGAGACCGCTCTGGGCAAATCCGGTCTCCTGCGGCCACACGCCTTTCTTCAGCACGCCGCTTTCAAACGGAAAAAACTCGGCCTTCGCCGGATGCGCGGCCACAAGCGAAGGCGCCTCGACGAAGAGATCGAGCGTGTCGCCGAGCCGATAGCGCATCAGCCATGGCGACGGCGCGGGCAGCTTTGCGCGTGCGGCGGCGAAGGCAGGGTCGGCTGGAAGCGTGGGTTCGCCGACCGTAAGCGGCAATGTCACCGTCGCGTCTTCCGGCACGCACACTTCGGCGCAGACCAACAAGCTGACCGCCGCCTTGAGCGTAACGGTGTCGCCCTGCTTCGCGTCTTTCGGCGCGGTGATGTTCACCAGCAGCCACGGCTTGCCTTCATAGCCGTAATCCATGATCGGGCCGACCGTCTCGGCCTGCGGATATGGCCACTGAATGTCGCCCGCCTTCCAGCCCGACGGCAGCGTCCAGTGGATTTCCGTCGGTGCACCGGCCTCGCCCGCATTGATCCAATAGGTGTGCCAGCCCGGCCGTATCGCCTGCTCCACCGCGACGGTCACCGTGGCGCCGGGCGCGACCGCGTCGCGTTCCGCGATCAGCCGCACATGGACTTTGGGGCCGGGCGCGATCTGTGCCGTGGCAGGCAGCGCGAACAGCGCGACGAGAAATGCGGCGAGGAAGCGTATCATGCTGCCCGCTATAGCCTCACGGCCGCTTTGCCGCCAGAGTGCGGGCATGAAAGTCGCACTCGAAGACGATCCCGAAGATGCCGTTCTGCGCGGGTTGATGGAGGGCATGCGCGCCTTCAACAAGGAAGCGGTTCCAGGGCTCAATTCGCACAAGATCGTGGCGGCCATCCGGGGCGACGACGGCGCGTTGCATGGCGGCGTGATCGGGAGATTGGCAGGCGACAGCGTCTATATGGAAGTCGTGTGGAACGACGACAGCGCGCGCGGCACGGGCCTCGGCCGCGACATGATGCGCCTCGTCGAAGACCGTGCCCGCGAACTCGGCGCGCGCGAAGCATGGCTCTATACGATGAGCTTTCAGGCCAAACCGTTCTACGAGAAGTTGGGCTATGCGCAATTCGCCGAATTGCCGTGGTTGAACGGCCAGCACGCGCGCCATTTCATGCGGAAGGACCTGTGAGGATCATCGGCGGTGCGTTTCGCGGGCGCACATTGGCAGCACCGCCCGACGCGCGCGTGCGCCCGACCTCGGACAAGGTACGCCAGGCGGTCTTCAACATCCTCATGCACAATGATTTCGGTATCGGCTTCGCGCTCGAAGGCGCGCGCGTGGCCGATTTCTTCGCGGGAACCGGCGCGCTCGGCATCGAGGCGCTGTCGCATGGCGCCTCGTTCTGTCTGTTCGTGGAGGATTCCGCCGAAAGCCGCGGCCTGATCCGCACCAATGTCGAAGCGCTTAACCTCACTGGCGTCACGAAAATCTGGCGGCGCGACGCCACCGATCTCGGCCCGATGGCAGCCGGCGCGGGCGGCCCGTTCGACCTGGTGTTCCTTGATCCACCCTATCGCAAGGACCTGATCGCCCCGGCCCTTGCCTCCCTGCGCGACGGCAAATGGCTTTCGCCACACGCGCTTGCCATCGTGGAAACAGCCGAAGACGAGATCATTCCGCCTACGGATGGTTTCGAGATCGCCAGCGAGCGCGTTTATGGCGCCACGCGGGTTGCGTTCCTGATTTACAAGTCGTTTTGACGCTGCAACCGCGCACCGTTAATGTTCCACGCACCGCAGAGGCGATGAACCCGTTGACAATCGGCGACCACATTCGAAGGCCGGAAGCGCCGAAGCAAAGGCGTGCGCTGAAGTGGATATTGTGGTGGCAAACCGATCCGGTCGAGATCGACGAACAGGCCCGGCTCTACGACACCATAGGCGTCTGGAGTTCGTGGCGCGGATGGGCCGCTCTCTGCCTCTGCTTCAGCGCGCTGACGACCTTTGCGATGGTCGCAATCAACGGTTTTGGCCCGTCCTCCGGCGCACTGATCGACGTCGCCATTATGCTCGGGCTCGCCCTCTTCACGTATCTGGGCCACCGCTGGGCCATGATCGGTGCCATGACGGTGTGGACCATCGAGAAGTTATTCGCGGTCGCCATGTATCCCTACGTGGCCATAACGGCGCTTATCTGGTGGGCGCTCTACATGCATGTGTTCTACAGCGCCTTCCGCGTGGAGCAGCGGCGCAGAAGCGCGGCCGTGGTGGAGCCCGCGATTTTCGACTGATCCGGCACCCGGTAAACGCTGAGCACGGCCAGCCCCAACATATTTGCGGCATTTGCTCACCAGGCCGGTCGTTCTACGATTGCTGGATGGAGAGCAAACGAACCGAAACCAAACTTGCCGTCCTCGCGTGGCCTGGTGCGCCATTGGCGATCGCGTCAGCTGCGCTGTTCGGCGCGAGCACACCTTTCGCGAAGCTCCTGCTCGGGAACGGCACGAACCCTTGGGAACTGGCAGGGCTTCTTTATCTCGGTTCTGGGATCGGGCTCGGTATCGTCCATGCCGGGCGTGGTCTGCTAGGTCTTACGCGCACCGAGGCGCCACTCGCCCGCGCCAATCTTCCCTGGCTCGCTCTGGTCGTGTTGTTCGGAGGGATAATCGGGCCGGTCCTTTTGATGCTGGGCCTTACGGACACGCCCGCATCGTCTGCGGCGCTGCTCCTCAACCTCGAAGGCTTGGCGACAATGACAATCGCCTGGCTTGTCTTCCGGGAGAATGTGGATTCGCGTCTCCTGATCGGGGCCTTTGCGATTCTCGCGGGCGCGCTCTTGCTCTCATGGCAGGGTGGGCCGCGCGGTGTGGGTATTGGGACGGTCGCAATAGCCGGCGCCTGCTTCGCGTGGGGTATCGACAACAATCTCACACGCAAACTCAGTGCATCCGATCCCGTCCAGATCGCGATGATAAAGGGGCTAGCCGCCGGAGCGGTGAACTTCGGACTCGCGCTCGCAACCGGCGCCCATCTCCCTGGCATCGGTACGCTTGCGGGCGCGGGCATCGTTGGGTTCTTCGGCTATGGCGTAAGCCTCGTTCTCTTTGTGCTGGGCCTGCGCTATCTCGGGACCGCCCGCACGGGCGCGTATTTCTCGACCGCGCCGTTCATCGGCGCGGTGCTCTCGTTGCTCATGTTTCACGAGTCTCCGACGCTTCGCTTGATGATAGCAGGCGTCTTAATGGCCATTGGTCTCTATCTCCACCTCGCGGAGGCGCATGAACATGAGCACCAGCACGAGGCGATGGACCACGAGCACAAACACGTTCATGACGCGCACCACCAACACCAGCACGGACCGAACGATCCACCTGGTGAACCTCATTCGCACGGGCACCATCATCCGCGCTTGAAGCACGGGCATCCGCATTACCCGGACCTTCATCACCGGCACGGTCACACCTAATTCTGCTTCGGAGCCAGCACCCGCAACGCGGCGTGACCATCCAGAGCCGCGAGCGCGAAATAAAGATGGTGAGAGATTGGGTCGATGGCGATCGTGTGCGCGCCGGTCGCGATAAAGACATCCCCAAGTGACGACGGCTTGTCTGGAACCGCGATGTTGTAGGTCGAGAGGTTCCCGGACTCCGCCGCCACGTAAAGCCGATTGGCCTGCGCATCGATGACGAGAACATCGGGGTCGTGCGCGACAGCTTGCTTGTTCACGGGGCGCCCTGAGGCCAGATCGACGGTCATGAGCTGATCGTTTTCGTCGCAGGCGACGTATCCGATCCCACCTTTGGCGGCGACAATAAAGCCGTGCGGATGTTCGCAACCTACGAGCGGATAGCGTGCGGTGATCGACGGCTTGGCCGGATTTATCCTTACAAGTTCGTTGTGCGACTGGACCGGCACGAACACGTCGCCGCTCGCCGGATCGTACCGGACGTTTCCAACCTCACCGCCGGTGTCGATCCGCGCGATGACCTTATCCGTTGCTGCATCGATCGCCGTGACTGCCGCCCCCATTTCGTCGGACACGAATATCCGATGGTCGCGAGCGTCATACGTGATCCCATCCGGGAAGACGCCGCCATTGATCCGCGCGACCTCTTTAAGCGTTCGTGTGTCGCGAACCGCGACCTCCCCGCGGCCCGACGACAGTCCCGCCATCCCCATCCCTTGCGCGAGCGAGGCCAGAACGCCGCCGCCCGGCACGCTGGCGTAGACTTT
>Ga0105240_10001098_pt1 | contig 47733 bp, 46 predicted proteins | sample KBSC54metaG_FD_80426 | JGI IMG/M metagenome (GOLD analysis project Ga0105240, IMG submission 80426) | Corn rhizosphere microbial communities from Kellogg Biological Station, Michigan, USA - KBS C5-4 metaG | ecosystem: Host-associated > Plants > Roots > Rhizosphere > Soil | place: Michigan, USA... | reverse complement strand
GTACAGCGCCGGTCGCGCGTACTCCTTGCGCCGCGAGTAGAGCGTGACAAACGTCTCACGGAAATCGATTACGCCAGCCACGTGGCGAAGCCGCTCCCACGCTTGCGGAAGCTGAGTCCGCTCGAGCAGCCGTGTCCCGATCGCGGGCTTACCCGGGGTGCGCTCCACGCGTAGCAGGCGCAGCGAATTGAGCATCACGAAAAAGGACGAAAGCTGATGCGTGAAGGCAGCGCCCAGCGGCCCGATCACTCCCGTCGCCGCCGCCCCAACCGCCAGCACATTCACCACACCCGCGAACAAAAGTATGTTCTGCCAAGCCGTCGAGACAGCCGCGCGGCTCACTTCAAACAGTTTCGGAAGTTTCTCCAGCGAATGGCCGAGGTACACCACATCAGCCGCCTCCGCCGTGATGTCGCTAGCTCCGGCGACGGCAATCCCCACGTGCGCGGCAGCCAGCGCGGGAGCGTCGTTGATTCCATCGCCCACCATCGCCACGAAGCGCCCTTGCGATATCAGTTGGCGCACACGATCGAGTTTCTGTTCGGGAAGCAACTCCGCTTCAACGGCCGGAATGCCGATTTCCTTGGCAATCACCTCGGCAGCCCTGCGCCGGTCGCCCGTGAGCATCACCTGGTAAGTGATTTCGTGCTCCTGCAATTCGGCCACGGCTTCTCTGATCCCAAGTCGAACCCGGTCCCGCAGCAGGATCGCGCCGGCCAGCATTCCATCGTCGGCAACCAGCACCGCGGTTGCACCCAGTCGATCGGCCTCCGCCACCAGCGTTTCTGTTTCTCCGATGCCGTACTCCGCGAGGAAGCCTTGGTTTCCCGCGCGAATCATGCGGCCATCCACGCGGCACTCCACCCCACGCCCGGGAATCACGCGTGCATCCTCCGGCGACCATCCATCCGCTCCACGCCGCCGTGCCTCTTCCACAATCACGCGGGCCAGCACATGATCCGAGCCGCTCTCGGCTGTCGCGGCCAGTCGGAGTACATCCTCCTCGCTGGATTTCAACGCGACGATCCTCACGATCTCGAAACGGCCCTCAGTAACCGTACCGGTCTTGTCGAAAACAACCGTGTCCACTTTGGCTGCCCGTTGCAACACGGTGCCGCCTCGCACCAGAATCCCGCGCCGCGCCAGACCACCAATCGCCGCCACCATCGCCGTCGGCGTCGCAAGAATTAAAGCACAAGGACAAGCCACCAACAGCACCGCGACAGTGCGGCTCCAATCGCGAGTGAAATAGAACGTGAGCGCGGCCGCGATTAACAGCGCGGGAAGAAAATAACGCGCATAACGATCTGCCAGCCGTTCCACAGGAGCGCGTTGCTCCTTGGCTTCCTCCACCAGCGCGATCACGCGCGATAATGTCGTCTCCGAACCTGCGCGAACAACGCGAACGCGAAGAAGACTCTGACCGTTTAGAGTACCGGAGTAAACTTCCGCGCCCGCCTGCTTGTCGCTGGGCAACGATTCGCCCGTGATCGTGCTCTCATCAATGGCGGAGAAACCCTGCTCGATCACTCCATCCGCCGGAATCCGCTCACCCGCCCGAACAACGATTCGATCGTCCGGCAACAGCGTGGCCGCGTCCACCTCAACCTCTTCGCCATCGCGCAGCAGCAGCGCGGTTCGAGGCATCTGCTCTACGAAGCGTTCAATAGCAGCCGAAGTCCTGCCCGCGGCGTAAGCTTCCAGTCCCTCGCCGAGCAGCATGATAAACATGGCCTCGGCGGCGGCCAGATATTCACCCACACAAAGCGCCGCGATCACCGCCACGCAAATCGCGAGATCCGCCGAAATCTCTTTCTCAAGCAGCGCGGAAATCGAGTTGTAGAAAATGCGGTAGCCGGCCAGCACCGTCAGGATGGCCGCAGTATCGATCCCGAGAATCGTCTTCCAGATCCCCGCCAGGTTGAGCAGCAACAGAATACCCACGATCGCGGCAAAACCGAAATATCGTATGCGCTCTTGCTTCTCGTCTTCCATCGACGGCATCATTTTACCCTGCTGCCCGCCGCACTCCGTAAGAGATAATAAGGTTTCATGGCATTTGCAACGATTTCGGAAGCCATAGACGACTTCCGCGCGGGACGCATTCTTGTCGTCGTCGACGACGAGGATCGCGAGAACGAGGGCGATCTCACCATCGCCGCCGATCTCGTCACGCCCGAAGCCATCAACTTCATGGCCACCCACGGTCGCGGGCTTATCTGCCTCGCGCTCAGTCCCGAGAAATGCGAACAGCTCGATTTACCGTTGATGTCGCAGAGCAACACGTCGCGATTCGGCACTGCCTTCTGCGAAGCCATCGATGCCCGCGACGGTGTGACCACCGGAATTTCTTCCGCCGATCGCGCGCGCACCATTCAAGTAGCGATGCAGCCGGATGCTGCGCCCAGCGACCTGGCGCGTCCCGGTCACGTGTTTCCGTTGCGTGCGAGAGAGGGCGGCGTGCTCGTCCGTGCCGGACAGACCGAAGCCGCGGTCGACCTCGCCCGATTGGCCGGCCTCGGTCCCGGAGGCGTAATCTGCGAGATTATGAACCCCGACGGCACCATGGCGCGAGTGCCCGAGCTCAAGCTTTTTTGCGAACTGCACGGACTGAAGATGATCTCCGTAGCGGATCTCATTCGCTACCGGCTCCAGCACGAGCGCTTCATCAAGCGTGAAGCCGAAGGAGCCATCCTGACGGAGTTCGGCGAATTTCGCACCATCGCCTACACCAGCGCCATCAACCCTGAAACGCATTTGGCGCTGGCTATCGGCGATATCGAAAAGCAGCCGGCGTTGGTTCGAGTTCACGCCAACTGCGTCTACGGCGACATTTTCGGTTCCTGCGATTGCGACTGCCGGAAGATGGTCCGCGGTTCCCTGGCGCAGATCGCACATGAAGGCGCCGGCGTGCTCGTCTATTTGCATCAAAGCGGACCCGGCCTCAGAATCAAGTCCGGTAGGCTGATGCCGCACACCCGCGACGCCACCTATCCGCAAAGCCCCGACAGCCAGCGCCGTCTGCAACACGAAGCAGGAATCGGAGCGCAAATTCTCGCCGATCTAGGGCTTCATAAAATCCGTCTCCTCACAAACCACCCACGAAAGATCGTAGGTCTGGAAGGCTATGGAATCGAAGTAGTAGACCAAATCCCGATCAAGCTCTAATACACCCGCTTCAATCGCAATTCCGGCAAAGTCCGATCCAAGCGCCGCGCCAACTCCGGAAGATGACAAGTCGGAACCTTCGGAAACAGATGATGCTCGGCATGAAAAAACATATTCAGAACAATCATGCGCTTGAATCGATTGCGAATTGTCCGCGCTGGATAAGGGGCGTCTTCCGTGTCATGATGCACAGTCCACACTGCGAAAAAAGCAGTAAAACAGTGCCCCACCGCCATGGCCGCGGCGTGATACTCGAGAACCGGCCAACGAAGAACCCCAAACACCAGAACCACCCATAAAACGTTGCCCGCCAGTTCCCACCGCACCCAGCGGCGCTCTCGCGGCCGTCCGAGACGAAGCGCGGTCCGATGTGTCAGGATCGGAAATATCGGCCCCCACAGAATCGCCCGCCACCATTCCATGCGAGCGCTCCTGGCCTCTACGTCTTCCTCCTTCATGCAATGCCCATGGTGCCGCAAATGATTGAACTGCACCGCATGCGAAGACCCAAGCATCATCACGCTCAGCGCTCCCAGCACCCACTCGGTCGCCCTTCTCGAAATACCAAGATTGTAATGGCAGGCATCGTGAATCTGCCGCAACCCCGCCAGGAAAAACCAAACAGACACCGGGACCGCCGCCAGATATTGTCCACGCGATGCCAGTAGCAGCGAAACGGCCAGCCACGGCAGCGGCAATAGAAGTTCCTTCGCTACCTCAAACCTGGAGAGGCCGATGAGGTCCCGCCAGGGAACCTGTCGGAATTGATTTGAGTTGAACATGTTCAAATTAGAGTGTAAGGGAGCTTCACAAGCCTGTCAAGAACAATGTTGAACATGTTCAACTCGGTGGTTGGAGATAATCCTCTCGGGCCCCTTTGTCCGAAGAACGAATTCCATACCAGATCACAACCGGAGCAATCGCCTATGAGGGAGTCGGGCGGTTGCCTGTGACCGTAGTGCTGGAAAACCTCCGCAGTCTCCACAATGTCGGAGCTTTCTTTCGCACCGCCGACGCCACCGCCATCGAGAAGCTCATCCTCGCCGGGATCACCGGAAAGCCGCCGCGCAAGGAGATTTCAAAGACCGCGCTCGGAGCGGAGGAAACCGTTCCATGGGAACACGAGGAGAATCCGCTAACCATTGCACAGCGGCTCCGCGACCGCCAATACGAACTCGTGGCGGTCGAAACCGGCGTCCATTCGGTCGATCTCTTCGATTGGGTACCGCGCTTCCCTGTGTGCGTTGTGTTCGGCAACGAGCTCGAAGGAGTCACCACCGAGCTCTCGAATTTCTGCGACACGCACGTCCGTATTCCCATGCTCGGCGTCAAGCATTCGCTCAACGTAGCCACTGCCGGAGGGGTGGTTTTATACGACCTCCTGCGAAAGTACCGCCGAATGTTGGAAAATGCAGTATCACTCCGATGAAACGATATTTACTGATCGCATCTCTCGCGCTGCCGCTCGCGGCGCAGCACGCCGGCCCCAACACTATGTTCCCGGCCGTCCGCGGGACACACGAAATGGTGGCCGCGGCGAACAATCAGGAAGTCGAAGCGGGATACCGCATCGTCACCTCCGGAGGTAACGCCGTGGACGCCGGAGTAGCGACGGTCCTGGCCGCCTCGGTAACGGAACAGTCGCGCTTTGGAATCGGCGGCGAAATGCCGTTGCTGGTCAAGATGGCCGGTCAACCTGTCGTCGCCATCAGCGGCATCGGGGTGGCGCCGGGCCTGGCCACCGTCGAGTATTACAAAGGTCGCCAACCGGAAAGATGGGAAAATCCCGGCCACATCGCGCCCATCCCATCGGAAGGAATTCGCGCGGCCATCACGCCCGGCGTCTTCGACGGTCTCATTCTCGCTCTCCAGAAATACGGGACTAAATCGTTCGCCGAAGTATCCGCGCCGGCCATCGAATATGCCGAAGGTTTCCCCATCGCAGAGGAATTCGCCGGCATGCTACGCGGCTACAAAATGATCTTCGACAATTGGCCCGCCTCACGCGATTTTTTCTATCCCAAAGGGACCATACCTGAGCGCGGCGAAATTGTGCGCATGCCGTCATTGGCGAAAACGTACCGTGAACTAGTGACCGTCGAAAAAAGGACCCGTGGCAATCGCGCAAAGAAACTCCAGGCGGTGCGCGACTACTTCTACAAGGGAGCCCTCGCCAAACGTCTGGCCAAGTTCTCGGAGGAAAACGGCGGCCTCATCCGCTACGACGATCTGGCGAAGTTCCACGCCGATATCGACGAGCCGAAGCACGCCAGTTTCCACGAATACGAAGTCTACAAGCCCGGCTTCTGGACCCAAGGCCCGGTAATGATCGAAGCCCTGAATCTACTGGAGGGCTACGATCTCAAAGCCATGGGCCACAATTCGCCGGCCTACCTCCACACCCTGGTGGAAGCGGTGAAGCTGGCCTTCGCGGACCGCGATCGCTATTACGGCGATCCGAAATTCAGCAAGATCCCGGAAGAGACCCTGCTCTCGAAACAATACGCCGCCGAACGCCGCAAGCTGATCGATCCGCGCCACGCATCCATGGAAAGCCGTCCGGGCGACTTCGCCGCGCCGCTCGCGACGCCCGTCACCACCGCCAGCAATGCCATTGTCAACGACACCACTTGCGTGAACGTCGCCGATCGCAACGGAAACGTCTTCTCCGCGACTCCAAGCGGCGCGTGGCTGCCGTCCGTTATTGCCGGCGACACGGGCATTCCGTTCAGCACGCGGCTGCAATCGTTCGTCATGACGCCCGGACACGCGAACATGCTGCAACCCGGCAAGCGCCCCCGCGTCACGCTCAGCCCCACTATCGTGCTCAAGGATGGCAAGCCGTACTTCATCATGTCCACGCCCGGCGGCGACAATCAGGATCAGGCCATGCTGCAAGTGCTGTTGAATATGCTGATATTCGGCATGTCCCCGCAGGAAGCAGTGGAATCTCCGCGATTCCAGACAGAGCACTTCTACACATCGTTCGCCGATCACCAATTCGTGCCCGGCCGCCTCAATCTCGAAGGGCGATTCCCGCGTGAAACGGCCCAGCGGCTGACAGAATTCGGTCACAAGGTTTCACTCAGCGGCGAGTGGAGCAACGCCTCAGCGCCAACGGTAATCCTCATGCACGACGGAGTGCTCGAAGGTGGCGCCGACCCACGCCGCGCCCGCTTCATATTCGGCCGGTAGTAAACCGTCACAAAGCCGCCGATGCCGCAAAAAGCAGTGTGATCACCTGGCCGCGAGTTTATTCGCCGTCACATCCACGGGATCGATGTCCGTCGGAATATCCGTCAGACCGTCGATCGCCTTCTGCACCACGGGCCGCACGTGCCCCAGCGTATCCAGCATCCGCTTAGCGCCCGCATAATTGCCCGTCGCTTCAATCATCAGCAAATCATGATCCAGATCCCGCACGGCCCCTTTGATCTTCGACAAATCCACGCTAAAAGTCCCATCCGGATGCGCCACGAACGCGCCTTTATCCATCAGGTAATTAAACTGCAGCGCCATCCCCTTTCCATGTGCCTCGTTGAGTCCGAAGCGAAGCGATCGGAACGCCGACGCCAGAAACGTCGTATAAAGCTGCTTCTCCGCGCTCGGAACCTGCTTCCGGTCCATCATCTGTTGCAGCATGAAAAGCCCCGTGACATCCGCCTTCGCTTCCTCAATCGCGCTGTACAGTTCTTTGATCTCCTGCCGCGGCGTCGTCTTCCGTCCGTTGACCGCGATCTCATGCGGGCCAATTCCGTGCGTCATCTCGTGCGCCAGAATGTGCGTGAAGAACGACTCAAAGCTCAGGCTCTCCTGGTCCGCCGCGGGCAGCACGCGTTTTGCGATGGGTACCAGCGCCGCTTCGAACTTCGCGTCCTGCACGTTCTTCAACATCACGCGCTTGCTCCCTTTTTGGGCTGTCACCCGTTCATCATTCGGCAAATTGTAAGCCGCCGTCCGGACTCCATGCGCGCCATCCCCCGTGGCAATCACCTGGTTTACCACACGAATCGGCGACAACGCACCAATCTTCGGATTGCGATACTTCCCGTCAATCGGCAGCGCATTCTCGATATCCTGCATGTGGTCTGAGAAAAACCCGATCTTCTGCGTCTCCTTCTCATCGCGAACGTTGATGTAAGCCTCAAACGATGCCTTGTACCCGAAAATTTCATCGTTGTATGTTTCGTACGGACCAATCGTGATGTCGAGAGGCGCGTCCAGATCCATCCACGCCACGTCGCTGGCGTAATAATCGTTCGAAAGGAAAGCGTCCGCGCGCAGGGTCAAAAACTTTTTCAGTGATGCATTTTCAGTATCCGCGGCGGCCTCCCGCAACAGCTTCGCCAGCCGTTCCAGACGCGGGCCATATTCCTTGCTGAACGGAACAGCCACCAGATGTCCATTCTCTCTGTGAATCACTGAGAAGAAGCCCTCGGCCAATTCGTGCTGATCCTTCGGAAGCCCTTTCACCCAAGCCTCGAATTCTTCCTTCTTCATACCTTCTGGATAAAAATTAGCGCCCGGAACTTTCTCCGCTGGCACGTCTGGAAGAAACGCACGCCCACCGTCGAGTGCCGACCATGGCCCCTTGCTCAGCCAGAAATAATGCATGCGAGCCTGGCCAAGCGGCGTCTTGTCCATCTGCAGTTTCCGCCACAGTTCCTGGTTTCCGCTCCAATATTGCGTAAGAAAAATATCGTCGATCAGGTGCGCCGCTTCCACCAGTTTCACTAACGCCTTCCGGTCGCCAGTCGAGAGTTTCGACACATCCACTTCCAACGGAGTCTTGGCAAAACGCGCGCTCATGCGCTTCAGTTCATTCAAATCGGGAGTGTGAGCCATAAGTATCAAGGGCAGAAAAGCCACGAGAATTCGCATTATTACTAGTACACCAGAAACCTGTTCTATATTTGAATAGGCCCCAGCCGGCGGGGCGTTATACTCAAGAAGAGTTCGCTTGGCGATGCCGGAAGAGTCACCCAATCCAGATGTCCCGGATGCCACTCCGCCCTCTACAGCGCCTCCACGGTCCGCGCGGCGGCAGGAGAGCGTAGCCGATGCTGTCGCTTCCCGCTTGCCCCACATGCGCCGCGTATTGATGTGCCCGAAATGCGGATCACGCGACGTTCGCCGTTCTGCCGGCGGCCGCTCCTTCGATGGGCTGATCGGTTTCTTCGGTTTGACTCCCTTCCGCTGCCGTAGCTGCCGTGGCCGGTTCTTCATGAGCACGCGCCGATTCGGCAGGGACACCATTCCAGTCGAGTAATCGCATATTATGATTTGGTGACGAAAACCACCATACTCTTCAGCTTACTCGCCGCCTCTGCCTACGCCGTTGAGACCGTCAAGGTCGGAATCGATAACGATCAGGTGAAAGTCGTGCAGGTAGTCGTGCAGCCTCAGGAAAAGACCAAGCTGCACCAGCACAAAGTCAATCGCGTAATGATTTACCTGAATTCCGGGCGGCAGGATTTCGATTATCAGCCCGGCGGAGAGAGCGTGCTGAATGTGAAAGCCGGAGAGGTGAAGTGGAGTCCGGCGGGCGGCATGCACATCGCCGAGGTCACCAGCGCCCATCCCATTGGCATCGTTGAGATCGAATTAAAGAATCCCGGTTCCGGCAAATCCGCGTCCACCGCGCTCGATCCCTTGAAGGTCGATCCAAAGCAATACAAACTCGAGTTTGAAAATGACCAGGTACGCGTGTTTCGCGTCAAAATCGGCCCCCACGAATCCACGCCGGTCCACGAACACGTACTAAATCGTGTGCTTACGTACATCACTGATCAACAGTTCCGCGTCACATCCACCGACGGCAAAGTCGACATGCCCGTGCACAAAGCCGGGGACGTAAGTTGGGGCGTGCCCGCCAAACACAAGGAAGAAAATCTGAGCGATAAACCGTTCGAGGCCGTCGTTACCGAGTTCAAATAACCTACAGATCCAACCGTCCCCTCACGGTCATGTCTTTCAGGTGAAACTTGTGTTCCAGTTTCGCCCGGCCGATCTTCGCTTCAAAAGTCACATCCTTATCGTCGAGCGAAATCGGATCGTTCGACCGCGGGAAGAAGAATTGGATTTCGTGTGAGCCAACTCCGTCGGCGAATTTCACATCCACCGCGATAATCGCTCCGCGTTTGAGCACCAGCTTGGCCGAGCCCAACAATTGCTCGCGGAAGCGGTCTTGTTCCTTCGTTCGCTCAGCGTCCGCCTGTCTCGACGAAATGGAAGTCGAATCCTGATCGTCGTCCTGGCTCCGTCGATGCGGGGGCTGCAAACCGAAAACGGAAATCACGTAGCGATTCTCGGCCGGCGCTGCCGCAGGAGCTGAATTGGCCGCAGCCGGTTCGGCCGGAGCCGCTGCAGCCGTCCCCGATTCCTTATCCTGCTTCGCCAACGCCGACTGAACTACCTTGGCGCTATTCCATCGCACCAGCACACTCGCCGGCAAATTGACTCGGCTGCCACCCTGGCCGCTGTTCGGATAGCTGTCGCCGCTATCGGGATAATTCCCGCCGCCGTTCGGATATGGATTGCCGCCGTTGGGATACTGCCCACCGCCGTTAGGATACTGGCCGCCACCGCCGGGATACCCGCCGCCGCGTCCCATCCCGCCGCCGCTACCCGGAAATCCGATCCCGCCGATTCCGCCGCCCATCCCGCCGCCACGGCCCATCCCACCGCCGCGTCCCATACCACGCCGCTGCTGTCCGTTCGCGCCGGACTCGATCTTCGTGTCCTTCGCCCACGGAGATTCGGTCAAAATCTTGTTCACATCATCTGATGTCCACTCCTTCGGGTCTTTTGAATTCCAGACCTCGGAAGCGCAAAATCCGACCGCACAAAGTGCTGCCGGAAGGCTAAGTCGCAGGACAGTACTCGAACGCATGCATTTGAGACGTATCTCACTCCTACCCGTTGCATCGATCTTGTCCGCCCGCCTTCCGCCTGCGCTATACTCCAGCTATTCCAGGAGGAAAGACATTGTCCGAGTGGCATTTCGCTCAACAGGATTCGGCGGACGAATTGTGCATTTTGCAGCACTTCGCCATGAAAAAGCGCCAGCCCGGCGGCGACATTGAGTTCCTGATCACCGTCAAAGAATACATCACGCCCCCCTACCCCAACATGCGCTTTTTCGCGCAATCCGACAAGCAAACGAATCAACAGACCACGCCCTTCACGCCGTCCGGCTGGGGCCCCACTCTGCTCACCGCTCTCGCCGAATGCATCCGTGCCATTCATCGCTTTCCCTACGAACCCTAACCGGTGACACTGACTGACCTTTTTGACCTCTCCCTCGTTGTCCGCCGCGACGAAACGGCCCTGGAATATCAAGGGACGGCACTCACCTTCGGCGACCTCGACCAGCGCAGCAACCGCATGGCCCACGCCCTGCTCGCCCGCGGATTCACTACAGGCGACCGCCTCTGTGTGCATCTGGCAAACTGCATCGAGATGATCGACCTCTATCTCGCTTGCGTCAAGACCGGAATCATCTTTGTACCGGTCAACATTCTCTATCGCGACCGCGAAATCTCGCACATCCTGAACGATGCGGAACCGAGAGCGTTCATCGAAGCGGCATGTCTCGCCGAGTGGAACGAGGCGGCCGCAAGCATGCCGGCACTGCGTCCGCGAGCCGATTTCGACGGCGACACACCCGCGGGCATCATCTATACCTCGGGTACCACCGGAGCTTCAAAAGGAGCCGTGCTCACGCACAACAATTTCGCGGCGAACGCCCTGAGTCTCCTCGCCTGCTGGCAGATCACCGCCGCCGACCGGTTTCTGCTGGCGCTGCCGCTATTCCACGTCCATGCGTTAGGAAATGGCCTTCACTGCTGGTTGATGAGCGGCTGCCGCATGCGTCTCCTCGAACGCTTCGAGCATCAGAAAGCGGCCAAGGAGTTTCTCGATTTCCGCCCGACGCTCTTCTTCGGCGTCCCCACCATTTACGTTCGCCTCCTCGAAATCGACGAATCGGCCGCGCGCGAAATCGGCAAATCCATGCGGCTATTCGTATCCGGATCGGCGCCGCTGCCTGCCCACACGCTGGAAGAATTTCGCGCCCGCTACGGCCACACCATCCTCGAACGCTACGGCATGAGCGAAACGCTGATGAACACTAGTAATCCGTACGCGGGAGAGCGCCGCCCCGGCAGCGTCGGACTGCCGCTCCCCGGAGTATCCGTGCGCCTCGATCCCGAAACCGGCGAGCTTTATTTGAAAGGTCCCAACGTCTTCAAAGGATACTGGCGCCGCGAAGAAGCCACCGCTGCTGCATTTATCGACGGTTATTTCAAAACCGGAGACATCGCCACGCGCTCTCCTGACGGCTATTACACGCTGTGCGGCCGCCGCAGCGACCTCATCATCTCCGGAGGCTTCAACATCTACCCGCGTGAAATCGAAGAATTTCTACTCGAGCAACCCGGAGTGGAGGAAGCCACTGTATCAGCCGTGCCCGACCGCGTGCGGGGCGAATTACCCGTGGCCTATTTTGTGGGCTCTGCGGATGCAGCCGCATTGGAAACAGCATGCCGCGAAAAGCTGGCGTCCTTCAAAGTTCCGCGAGCGTTTCACAAACTCGAGAAACTTCCACGCAATGCCATGGGAAAGATACAAAAGCATCTCTTGCCCAAGCCGTAGATCAGCCTGTCCGCTACTCAGAGAACTGCGCCACAGCAAGCGGATTCCCGCCGATCGACGAGTAGTCCGCATTAATCTGAGAATTCCCGTTGACCGTTATGTTGTAACCGACGAGCGTAGTGTAGCCGTCGGTACCGCCTGTGCTGGAGCTGTTTCCGCCATACGTCAGGTCCGTAGTTGGAAAATAAAGAATACCATCGAAGACAGAATTCGTTCCGCCCGTAATGATGGTTCCATTGTTCGCCGCCCAAGTAACGCGCGGATCCTGGTAGAAAAGGAGGCCTTTGAAAGGATCTGACGCACCCGTCGGAGCCGACAAATTGACAGTGCCGCTGCCGTTCAGGCTTATAGGGCTGTAGTTGTTGCCGCCACACCCAGGCGCACACGTATCGAAAAAGGTTACGCCCGTCCCGGTGATCGCAGCAGACGAGGTCACCTTCAATCCGCCGCCGACGAGAATGTAGCTGCCACCGGTGAAGTTGACGCTGGCCGTGGAGCCTCCGATGCTAATTCCGCCACAATAGACGCCGGAAGGGATCTGCACGTTGGTTCCACTACTCACCCGGAAATCTGTCTGATCGCAGGTGTAGCTAGCCGGGTTGAAGGGCATGGTGAACCTGCCCTGCATAGGATCGACGAACGGGACGCCCGCGGAAACATTGGGGGTGCAGGAAGTCCCGTTGGAATAAGTATCGACATAGCTCACAAACGGGGCATTCACGCATCCTCCGCCGACGGCCCGGAAGCCGCTATTCGAATAGACGCCGCATTTGGAAGTTGCCGAAGCAGTTCCGCCGATGAAAAAGCCGTCGCTGTTGCCCGTGTTCCTGTTAAGTGTGTAGACGCAACCGGGGCTGTTTCCGCCGCTGTTTGCCACCGCGCGAGCAGCAACTGTTGCGCTATTCGTTCCCAAAGCCCGCATGAACCACGTCCCCTGCGCCTGAGAAATGATTACTTCGACAAAGGCACTGTTGCCCGCGCTTGGACCGGAAAGTGGCGGGTTGTTGACGGTAACGGTGACTCCACCCTGCGCATCGGTGAAACCATTCAGCGCGGTATCGTTCTTTGCAGCCGCCGTAACCCTGGAACCGCCGCTGGAAGCGCTGCCACCCGTTCCAACCGTGCCACGCAGGAGTTCCAGAGCGCCGGCGATTGCCCCGGCATCGGCAGCGGTTTGCATACTGCGTTTGTGGTAGTAAAGATAGGAAGCGTCGAGCGCCAGTCCCATGAATCCCAGCAGTACCGACATCGACAGAGTGCCGACGACAAGGATGCTGCCTCTCCGCGAGGATCGCAAATTGATTGAAAGTATACGAGTCATAGTATTACCTCACCTCGAAATAACCATTTGGGACGAGCTTCTAAGAGTCAATACGCCGCCGAAGATACCGCTGAACGGAGTGAGCCTATATTGCGACTGAACCAGAACCGTTCCTCCCGCAGGAGCGCTCACTGGGGTCCAAGTCGCCGTCACCGTGATGGCGCTCGGATCGAGTACAAGCGCCCACTGACGAACAACACTTAGGAGCTTGGCCTCGTCCGCCAGGTTGCCACTCGCGCCGCCATGCACCACGGCGTACCGTCCAGCTTCCCGGGTCGCTCCAGCCAGAATGTTGAACGACGCGACAGTCCGGCCAAACTCGATCACTCCGTAGAACACTGTAAAGAAAAGCAGGTAGATCAGGGCATATTCCACCAACCCGTCTCCGCGCCGGTTCTTAAGTAGCCGCGATACACAGGACTTCGTCATTGGACCCTCATTGTCGCCGTCCGGGAGAGCGCGATCGTGCTCGGAATCCCGGGGTAATTCACCAACGTGTTGTAGGTATACGTCACAGTGACCCTGATATATCCGTTAGGAGCCGTGGTAGTGCCGCCAACAGAACAGGTGCCAAAGGCCGCGCCCCCGCAAGCTACAGTAGAACTGCTTCCCGCACAGCCACAATAGTTCGTGGCCACGGCCGTGATACCAGTCAGTCCCTGATTGGCGGCGTCATTCAGCGCTGCCTGCTGCATCCCCGTGAAGTTTCCCGCATTTCCTGGGTCCAGCGCACCGAACTGTACACCTGCACGGGCGGCATTGGCTACCGCAATTCCGGCGTAGAAAACCCGCCCGAAATCTGCCGTACCGAGCGTCATGAGCATCATCACGGGGAATAGGAGCGCGAATTCGATGATCACGCTTCCGGACCGTTTACTTCTGGATCTAAGTGATTTCATAATGCAACCTAAGTCTGTACCCTCATAGCGTCGCTCGATTTACAAGATATTCATATCCCCCAAAGGTACGAAAAAAGGGCTTAGGCTGTATGACCAGAGTACTAAATGAGTGCTTCCGGTCAGAAAGGGAAACAGTCGAATTATCTAATTAAATCAGTAGCTTGCGTCAAACGGAAGCGACTGGTTATGTTTTTTGCGGTAGTTTGGTGAGGCACGAGCTCCAACGGATTCCGATCGTCTGAGCCAAACAATGCTCGACAAAGCCGCTGAGATCCGGCGGCTAGATCCGCATATCCGCGAAACCGTCAAGTAACGCCAACGAGGCCCTGGAGAACGGCGTAAATGGGATCAGGCATTTACAGAGTTTCACGCCCGCTATTCCGCTCTCGTTTTCCCCGGAGGCCATAGCGCCGTACTTCCTTCGCTCACGCTATGTGTTTAAAGACTCGGCAAACTAGCCGCGCAGGCGCAAATTATCTAGCCGTGAATGATCCGCGTGCCCGGCGCGCTACAAACCTGTCCAGCCTCGCATCAGCGTGAATTCCCGTTCATTCGCGGCCAGGAATTTTGGAACTAAAATTGCCCGGCTTTCCTTGGGGGAACGTAAATGGGACAAATGAAAAACTCAATTCTCGTAGCGGCCGCGCTGTTCATATCAGTAATCCTTACAGGGTGCTCGGGCAGTGTCGGAGTTGGGTACCGCTACTACGACCCCGGCTATCGGGATTATCACGTTTGGGGTCCCGGCGAGGGTGTCTATTACAACCAGTGGCTGGTGGAAACCCACCGCCCGCACCGCGAGTTTCGCAGGCTCAGGCGGGAGGATCAAAGAAACTACTGGCAATGGCGTTATCACCGCCACTGAACAGTTACCGCCCGACCAACTCCTGAATCGCCTCGAGCTCTTTACCGGCCTCGGCCATTTTTCCCTGGCCGGCTAACTCGCGGTATCGCTGGAAATGCTTCCGCACTTCCTGAATCCGGGTATCCGGCGAACTCGAAGGAGCGGTAGCAGCACTGGTTGTACCGGAAGGCGGCGCGGCAGTCTCCGTTGTTGTGGTAGCGGGGGCTGTCGGCGCCGGCCCGCCCGAAAGGGCAGCCAAGTCCGATAATGCCTGTTCGTAAGTATCACGATAGATTAGAGTATTCCCCATCGCGATCACCACCTTTTTCATCTGCGGCATCCGTGTTTGGGACGATTGTAGGAACAGTGGTTCGATATACAGAAACGTATTGTCTACCGGTAGAACCAGCATCTGTCCCCGCAATACGGAAGAACCCTGCTGATTCCACAAACTCAAATCCTTCGAAATATTCTGATCCGAATCGATCTTGGACTCGATTTGCAGCGGCCCGTACATCAGGTTCTGTTTCGAAAGCTGCAGCACCTGAACCTCACCCAGGTGCTCTCCGTCGCACCGCGCCATCATCACGCCAATCAGGTTGTCCTTGTTCCGCGGAGTGAACGACTGCATCAGCAGGAACTCCGGCTTTTGTTCGCCGGGCAGCGTCGCTACCACAAATGTCGGTTGCAGAGGCTCGGGTTTTGAATCTTGTCCGTAAACATTCTTCGCCACGTCCCACAAGTCCTCATTGTTATAGAACGACTCGGGATTTTGCATATGGAACGTGCGGTAAATCTGCGCCTGGGCGGTGAAAAACATCTCCGGATATCGTGCATGCCGCCGCAGATCCGCCGGCATCTCGGCCGCGGGACGAAACAGGTTCGGGAAGATCGCCTGCCACGCGCGGATCAACGGGTCGTTCTGATCAAAGACGTACAGCGTCACGTGCCCATCGTAGGCATCGATCGTCGCTTTCACGGAATTCCGAATATAGTTGAACGTGCCAAGCCCATCCACATACATCAGCTTCGAGTAAGGGTGCTCGGCCGATGTCGTGTATCCGTCCACCATCCAAACCAACCGCCCGTCATCCGTCAGCACTAAATACGGATCGGCGTCCCAGGAAAGGAAACTGGCCAGCGATTCCAAGCGATCTTTGATATTGCGCCTGATCAACATCCGGCTTTCTTCGCCAAGGTAGTTGGTCAGTAGAATATTCCAGTCGCCATAATAGACCGCCGCAGTCAAGCGCATTGCCAGCGATGAGATCGGAATTCCACCTTTTCCCTCGTACTGCACGTGTACATTTTCCGCGCCGGCCGGATAATTGAACTCCGGTTGCTTCGTGTGGACAAACACGGGTTCATGCGTCACTTCGCTGTAGTAGAGTTCGGGACGCGTAAGCTTCAGATCCTTCGTGTTCACCTTCGGCGGAGCGTCTTGAATATAGAGCTGCGGCGTGCCCCCTTGCGAAATGTGGGTCGCATCCGCCATCACCAGGCCATAACCGTGCGTATAAATGAAGTGCGGATTAATCCAGTTCGCGTTCGCGCTCGCAAGTTGCCGCACGTCGAGCTCGCGCGGCGTTAGCATCACTTGTTGCAACTGCCCGCCGATCTCATAACGGTCCACATCCGTGTCGTGGAAGACATAGTATTGCCGCAGCGCCTGCAGTTGCGTCACCGTATCGTGAAACGCGCGCCAGTCCCACAACCGCACATCGTCCAGCGCAACCCTGTGCCGGCCCACATCGACTTTTGCCTCGAGCTGCGCCGGAAACTGCGTCTCGGCCACCCGTTTTTCGAGGGAATACGCCGATCGCGTAGCGTTAATATGCTCTTTTATGTACGGCTTTTCAATCGAGATCTCGTTCGGCTTCACGTAAACGCCCGAGACGATCGCCGGAACAACAACCTGCAACAAACCCAGTCCGAGCAGCGAGAATCCAAGTACCGGGCGCCGCAACCAAAGTAGCGCGGCCGCCGCAACACAAGCGCCCATCGTCACCCAACGCAGCGGCAGCTCGATGTTCTGATCCACATAATCGACACCGACCATGAAGTGATGATCGTCAAGCAGCAAATTGTAGCGGCTCAGGAACACGCGCGCGGCGATCGCCAGCAGCAGCAACGTTGCCGCGCTGCGCAGGAAGATCGATTCCATCGCCCCGCTCAAGCCCAGCATCTCAATGTCGATGGCGAGCGTACCCTCCCGGAACTCGTTTAACCGGTGCCGAAGCTGCCATCCGCGTCCCGCCACCCAGTAGATGACCAAAGCAAAGAAAGAGACCGCCGTCACCAGAGTGAGCAAATCCGAATAAAACGGAAGCTCAAAGAAGTAGAAGGCCAGTGGATGGCCAAAAACGGGATCGCGAAACGTGTTCGGGTCGGCCGCGAGGCTGCGTCCCCCGAAGTAGCGGACGATCGTCCAGTTATCCAGTGCGGCCGCCGAAATGATCCATGAGAGTAACAGCAACACGAGTGAGGAAAGCTTCGCGTAAACAGGATAGAAACCAAGACCCGTTCCGGCGAACTTCAATGCGCGCGCGTGCGTAACCCACAGCAGAGCGAAAACCACCAGGGTAGCGGCCAGCACCGGCACCGTTCCATAGGTCAGCATGGTGATCCACGTTTCTATCTGGCCGATGGACTTCCACCATTGGTAGTCGATGATGTACGACGTGATCGTGCGCGCGCCGAGCAACAACACGAAGATGACCGCAAAGATCCAGATACGGCTCATGCGGGTTTTTCTCCGCGGGAATTCCTTTACTGCCATGTATCCGCTCCTGCTGCTGAACTACTGATCAGCGCGCCACACGATTGTACCGCCAACCACCGTAGCCACCGGTCCGCCTCGGAAACGGCGGCCGTCGAAAGGAGAGTTCCGGCTCTTCGAAAGAGAGCGGTTCACATCGTACGTCCACTCACGTTCGGTAGAGAAGATCGTTACATCGCCTGGGGCGCCTGGAGACAATCGTCCGCGGCCATCCAGCCGCACTACCGCTGCCGGACCAGTCGTATAAAGAGAGATCATCTTCATCAGCGAGATGTGATCCTTCCGCACCAGTTCCTCGATACTCAGGCCGATCGCGGTCTCCAATCCAAGGATGCCGAACGGGCACTTTTCGAACTCCTGCATTTTTTCGCTGCCCGGATGGGGAGCATGATCCGTGGCCAGTACGTCGATAGTGCCTGCGCTGATACCGTGGATAATCGCACTCACGTCGCCGCAGGCCCTGAGCGGCGGCTTCATCTTGTAATTGCTGTCGTACGGAAGAACGTGATCGTCATCGATCGCAAAGTGGTGCGGCGTCGATTCACACGTCACCGCCAGGCGCCGCGACTTGGCAAATGCCACCATCGCCACCGAGTGTCGCGTCGAAATATGCGCCACGTGATACCGGGCGCCCGTCAACTCGGCCAGCAGGATGTCCCGCGCCACCATCACGTCTTCCGAACACGCCGGAATACCTCGCAAACCGAACTTCACTGACGCCAGGCCCTCATGCATATCCCCGCCTGCGCTCAGGTTCAAGTCTTCGCAGTGATCGATCACCGGCAGGTCGAACGACCGTGCTGTTTCCATCGCACGGCGCATCACGCGGGAGTTCATCACCGGCTTTCCGTCATCCGAAATGGCCACCACTCCCGCCGCCTTCATCGACCCGATCGCAGCAAGTTGCTCGCCATTGCTGCCCTTGGTGATAGCACCGATGGGAAATACGTTTACCACCGCGAATCGACGCGCCCGCTCCACGATATAGCTGGTTACAGTGACGCTGTCGTTCACAGGATTCGTGTTCGGCATACAGCAGACAGACGTAAACCCACCCGCCGCCGCGGCCCGCGACCCGCTCTCGATGCTTTCGGCATGCTCGAAGCCCGGCTCGCGCAGATGCACGTGCATATCGATAAACCCTGGCGCAACAACCAATCCCGAGGCGTCGAAAAGTTCGGCTCCCGGCGCGTTCAGATGAACGTCGATGCCCGTGACGATCCCGTCTTCGATCAACACATCCGCCGTTCGATCGGCGCCGCTCGCCGGGTCCATCACCCGTCCGTTCTTAATCAGCAGTTTTGCCATGTCCCTTATTGAACAATCTTTTCAAGCACTGCCATCCGCACCGCAATCCCGTTTTCCACCTGATTCAGAATCACCGATCGCTGCAAGTCGGCCACCTCCGACGAGATCTCGCGGCCGCGGTTGATCAGCCCTGGGTCCATCACCCGTCCGTTCTTAATCAGCAGTTTTGCCATGTCCCTTATTGAACAATCTTTTCGAGCACTGCCATTCGCACCGCAATCCCGTTTTCCACCTGGTTCAGAATCACCGATCGCTGCAAGTCGGCCACCTCCGACGAGATCTCGCGGCCGCGGTTGATCGGCCCCGGGTGCATCACCAGCACGTTCTTGATCAATAGTCGCGCCATGTCGGTTATTGAACAATCTTTTCGAGCACTGCCATCCGCACCGCAATCCCGTTTTCCACCTGATTCAGAATCACCGATCGCTGCGAGTCGGCCACCTCCGACGAGATCTCCCGGCCGCGGTTGATCGGCCCCGGGTGCATCACCAGCACGTTCGGTTTCGCCAGGTCCAGATGATCGAGCCGCAACCCGTAAAACCGGAAATACTCGCCCGCCGGATACGGAGTTTCATGCTGCCGTTCCAGTTGCACGCGGAGCATCATGATCACATCGGCATCGCGAATCGCCTCGCGGATGTCATAAGTCAGAGTGACCCCAGGAGCGATGTGCGCCAGCTCGCGCGGCACCAGCGTCGCCGGTCCGCACAGCACGAGATCGACACCGAACTTCGAGAGCAGATGAATATTCGACCGCGCCACGCGGCTATGCGCAATGTCGCCGATTATCGCCACCCGCAGACCGTCCAGTTGTTCGCGTTGATCGAGAATCGTTCGCGCATCCAGCAGCGCTTGCGTCGGATGCTCATGTGTCCCGTCGCCGGCGTTCACAATCGGCGTCGGCAGATAACGCGAGAGGAAATGCGGAGCCCCAGAGGCCGAATGCCGCATCACGATAGCATCCGGGTGCATCGCGCCCAGTGTGTTGAGAGTGTCCACCAGAGATTCGCCTTTCGAAACGCTCGATGCGGACGCCGAAATGGAGACCGAGTCGGCGCCGAGCCGCTTCGCCGCGATTTCAAAGCTCACCCTGGTGCGCGTCGACGCCTCAAAGAAGAGGTTCACCACCATGCGCCCCCGCAGCGTATCGAGCCGTTTGAAAGGTTGGTTCTGGATTGGTTGAAAATATTTCGCCCGGTCGAGGATTGATTCGATCTCGCCACGCTCGAGACCCTGTATGCCAAGCAAGCCGCTTTTCATTATCGATGATTATCCCGTTGCCGCCCGCACAATTGTTTGGTTCGGTATCGAGAAGTAGAAAGTCGAGCCGCTGCCCACAATGGATTCCACCCAGATGCGCCCGCCGTGCCGCTCGATAATCTTCTTGCACATGGCGAGCCCGATGCCCGTTCCCTCGTATTCGCGCCCATGCAGCCGTTTGAAGATGCCAAAAATTTGGCTGTGGTATTTCGGATCGATACCGATGCCGTTGTCCTTCACTACAAAAATCACTTCCGACCCCCGCGTCTTACTTGACACGTGAATGTGCGGAGTCCGATCGCCCCGATACTTCAGCGCGTTGCCAATAAGATTCTGGAATACCTGTGTCAGCCGGATCGGATCGTATTGAACCACCGGCAGCGGATCGTGCGTCACCTCCGCATTTACCTCGCCAATGGAGGCGCGCAAGTTCTGCAGGGCGGTGGCGAGAACTTCCTCAGTCGTCACCGGCACCAGGTGTTCTTCCGCAGAGTGGCCGGCCCGCGAATACGCCAGCAGGTCGCGTATCAGATTGTTCATCCGCTTCACGCCGTCAATCGCGTATTCGATGAACTGGTCGGCGTCGGCATCCAGTTTGCCCTTGTAGCGGCGCTGCAATAACTCCGTGTAGCTGGCCACCATCCGCAGCGGCTCCTGCAGATCGTGAGACGCAATATATGCAAACTGCTGCAGATCCTCGTTCGATCGTTGCAAGGCCTCCGTGCGCTGCTCCACCCGGCGCTCCAATTCCGCGTTCAGCTCCCGGATACGCACTTCCTCGCGCTGGCGTTCCTTTTCCTCTCGTTGCATCGCGAACCAAACGGCCCAGACCAACCCGATGTTCACCACGATGAGAGCGCCGAAAATGATCATCGTACGCAGGAAACCTTTAGTCAGATCGCCCATACGGTCATGAAGACTCTGTTCCTCTTGCGTCTTCATGTGGTCGATAACTATCCGGATGTCGTCCATCGCACGCGTGCCTGCTTCGAGCCTTAGCGATTGTGACGCGGCCTCCAGGCCCTCGGTCTGGCGCAAATGAATAGCCTTTTCCATCTCCTGGAATTTCTGCGGGATGATAGGTTCCAGCAGCGCAATCTGCTCTCTCTGGTGCTGGTTGTCGGCAGTGGCCGCCTTCAAATCTGCAAACTGGGCATTGACGTCGGGCTTGTGGGCGTAATAACGCTTCAACAGCCGCTCATCGCCGGTGAGGATATACTCGCGCTCGTAGACCTCAATGTCTTTGAGGTTGGAGAATAGCGATTCCAGCTTCTTCTCCACTTCATTCGTGTGCGCGACGTCTTCGGCCGATCCAATCAGGTGTGCTGTCGTGCGGATCGCTAAAAGACACAGCACAGCAGGTATGAAGGGCAGTAACCAGAAGCCGGCTCGAACCTTGTCTTGCGCCGTCCAGTTCATGTCTGCGATAGAGGGTCTATCAGGTGACCTTCTCTACTAATAGTACCTTTTCGATCCCATCTATCTCCTGGAACTTCACCTCAATGATCTCGCTGTCGGTGGTCTGGACCATGCGCCCCACATAGCGCGCCTCAATCGGCAGTTCGCGATGGCCCCGGTCGATGAGCACGCAGAGTTGCACGCGCGCCGGCCGCCCTTCGTCGAAGAGTGCATCCAGAGCCGCGCGAATTGTGCGGCCGGTGTAGAGCACATCGTCGAAAAGAATGATGTCCTTGCCGGTGACCGAAAATGAAATCGCGGTTTCGCTCACCACAGGCTTTTCTCCCACCGTAGAAAGATCGTCGCGGTACAAGTTAATGTCCAGAATGCCGACCGGGATCTCACGGCCTTCCAGATCGGAGATCTTCTTCGCCAATCGTTGCGCCAACGGAACGCCCCGGCGGCGAATGCCAATAAACGCCAGGCTGTCCAGATTCTGCGTGCGTTCCAGTATTTCATGCGCGAGACGGACCAGCGTGCGGTCAATCTCCGAGGCGCTCATCAATTGGGCTTTTTCTCGAATGGGGGCCATAGATAGGACGGAAATCTCAAGGTAGCACAGCGTTAAAACCGCCGGATTCTTCCACGAATGCGCTTACTCAGTTTTTCGATAATATCCAGTTGCTTCAGCGCGTTTACGGAAAGCACATGGCTGTCGTTCTTCTCCAACTCGATCTTGAGATCTTCGGCCGCTTTCAGCAACGTCGCGGAATCCTCAAGCGACTTTTGATACTCGGCTTTCAGCATCTCCTCACGCTGCGATTTTCCGTTCGGGAGTTTTGTATCCTCAGGTGGCGCTCCGGGGCGGACCGTTGGTTCCTGCTGCGCGCCGAGAAAGGTCGCCGCCCAGGGCAGACAAATCAAAATTCGTCGTTGCATCTTAACTCACTGTTATCATGCCAGATATATGCAACAAGTGAGGGTCGGCATTGTCGGCCTGGGCAATGTTGGTTTGGGAACGCTCGAAGTTCTCGCGCAAAACGCTTTGCAGATCCGCCAAAAACTGGGTTTTGAGCTGAAGGTCACGGCGCTCTGCAGCCGCGGAATTCGCGAAAAAAAGCTGCCCGCGGAATATGATGGAGCCTTCAAGACCACCGGCTGGCGTGAACTGATCGGCCGTCCCGACGTCGACATAGTTGTAGAGCTTGTCGGCGGGACAGGCGTGGCACGCGAGATCATCGACGCAGCGATCGAGAAGAAAAAGTCCGTAGTCACCGCCAACAAAGAGCTGATGGCGCTGGCAGGTTCGGAGATTTGGGATTGCGCCATAGCCGCAGGCATTAACCTCGCCATGGAAGCGAGCGTTGCCGGCGGTATTCCCATTCATACCGTGCTGCGCGAAGGCATCTCCGGCGATCGCGTTACAGCGCTTTACGGCATCCTGAACGGAACTTCCAATTTCATCCTCACCGAGATCGAGAAGCGGGGAGCCGCGTTCAATGACGTTCTCGCCGAAGCCCAACGGCTCGGTTACGCGGAAGCCGATCCGGCCGCCGACATCGACGGCTTCGACGCCCGATCGAAACTGGTCATTCTCGCGGCCCTTGCCTTCGGAGAAAAGATTTTCCCCTCCGACATCTTCACCGAAGGCATTCGCAGAATCTCGCCGATCGATTTTCAATACGCGCAGCGGTTGCACCATACAATCAAGCTCCTGTGTACCGCGCGCCAGATCAGCGAAGGTCTCATCCTGAGCGTTCGCCCCTCGCTCATTCCATCGTCGACCATCCTGGCCAGCGTTCACGGCTCGTATAACGCCGTGTGGGTCCGAGGCGAATTCGGCCAGGACACGTTTTACTATGGGCGCGGCGCGGGACCGCATCCCACCGGCGTCGCGGTCGTCAGCGACCTCATGCGGGTCGCCCGCGAAATCCGCGGCGGCAGCCCTGACCGCGTCTCGCCATTCGCGCATCCCCGACTAGGCGAGTACAAACCAATCCCGGTCACCGTGCAGAAGAGCGCATATTACATGCGCTTCCTGGTGAACGACCGTCCTGGAATTATCGCCGCGCTTTCAAAGATTCTGGCGGAGAAGCACATCAGCCTCGACGCCGTGCTGCAGTTGCCCTCCGAATCCAAACAAAATCTGCCCTTCGTCATCACCGTGGAGCCAACGTCGGAACAGGCCATCCGCGAGGCTGTGCTCGAAATGGAGCGTCTCGACTTTATGACGGAAACTCCATTAGCATTACCGATGGAGAGATCTCTATGAAGTTTGGACTTTTCCTGCTCAGTTTTTCGCTCGCTGGCCAAATGGCAGCCCAGGTCGCGCAACAGGCGAACGAGGGTTACAAGACATCCGAGGGCCGCGCCCAGGTGGGCGGCGGGTTAGCTTCGGCCAACCGCGAAAAGACGCAACGGCCGCGCGACTTGATAGCGGCCATGGAAGTGAAACCCGGGATGACGGTTGCGGATATCGGCACCGGAGTAGGTTTCATGTTGCCCTACTTCAGCGAAGCCGTGGGCGAGAAAGGCAAAGTGGTCGCGGAAGATATCTTTCCCGATTTTCTGGACAAAGCCAGGCAGCGCGCCTCTGAGAAGAAGCTTCCGAACGTCGACTTCGTTTTGGGAGACACCAAGGATGCAAAGCTCCGCGAAGGAACCGTAGACCGCGCCCTGGTGCTCGATGTCTACCATCATTTTGACTATCCGGCGGAGATGCTGGCCAGCATCGCAAAAGGGCTGAAGCCGGACGGCCGCTTAGTGATAGTGGAGTATTACAAACGCAAGGGAGCGATGGGAGGAGGCGACCGCGCGCTGACTCACATCCGCCTCGACGAAGACGACGCCATCCGCGAGATCGAATCGAACGGCTTCAAGCTCCTTTCCAAGTCCGAGTTCAACCCGAATTCCCAGTGGATCGGAGTTTTCGTAAAGAAGTAATGCATGGTAGTATCGATAAAGTAACCCGCCAGAGCCGGAGAGGTGGCTGAGTGGTCGAAAGCAGCGGTTTGCTAAACCGTCGTAGGGTCAAAAACTCTACCGGGGGTTCGAATCCCCCCCTCTCCGCCATTATTGCCTGTTTAGAATCAATAACTTAGAAGCAAAAAAGTTTCAGGCCGAAAAAGCTGTTGTCTGAACAGTCCGGGCTGAAGTAGATGGCGTCCAAAAAATCAAGAAAAGCTAGTCAAAACGAAACTTTCAGGCCTTGTACATTGTGTCTGCGATCGCCTTCTCATAACGCAGGTCCGTCCGCCGCGCGGCTTAGTCGTCAGCCCCGGCCATCACATGCGTAGACGTCGATGGTGAAGTTCGCGCGGGAGTGGCCAAATCGGCGGCTTATGAATCAATTAAAGGAAGTGGAGCAAGCGCGGGCGCTCACAACGGAGCTTATGGCGGAAGTGGGGCTTGTTTAATTACCTGGCTCGGCGACCTTGGAGTAGTCGGTGGCAACAGAAACTGCATGCCGTTGCCATGTGATCGGAACCTGAGATTGCCGAAATCATACAGACCATCCCAACAAAAAAGTAGACGGCGGGAACACATAATTGCACCCAGACTTCTTCCTTGGCTCATATCCTTTTCCTCAACAGGTGCTCGATCACAGTGCCCGCAATGGCCGCAAGGAAGAAGCACGCCAGCGGAATGGGGAAGCCACTCAACGGCGTACCGCTCCATCAAGGAGAACCATTAGTATGGCAATCGCCGGAAGCACCAAGAGCACGCAACATCCCATTGCAGCCCCTGTTTTCCGCTGCCTGCCTGATCGAGTGAGCGGAATCCCAAGCTGCCGGGACAGCCTTCCTTTTGCTGCCGACAACCCGATTGCTCTCTTCCACGAAAAGGAAAGTCCGGGAATACCTCCACTTCTTTTTGCCACACTGGACTATCGGCTTGGCCAAAGCTTCGGGTTAGAGTGGCTGTTCATGACGGTGAAGCTGGACATCGTTGGAGCCTGAGCACCGCAAGCCTATTCTGTGCCACCATAGGGTTGTAGTTCTATTTCGCTGATTCTGGCATCTTTCGATTACGGTCTTACCGCCTTCTGATCCTGCCTCTGATTTTGCTGGTCTCCAATTTAACAAGGTAATAGGAAAACCAAATGAAGAATATTTTTGTAGGGAATCTCTCCTTCGGAGCAACCGAGGATGCAGTTCGGTCGCTGTTTGCAGCTTACGGTTCCGTTGATCGTGTCAACATCGTGACCGACAGGGATACGGGCCAACCCAAGGGCTTCGGCTTTGTCGAGATGAGCAACGACGCCGAAGGGGATCGTGCAATCGACGCCCTAAGCGGTCACGAACTGGACGGGCGCAACCTCACCATCAACGAAGCTCGTGCGAAAACAGGCGGCGGTGGTGGAAACCGTGGCGGCGGTCAACGCCAAAACCGCTGGTAGAAAGTAGAAGCGGCATTCGACACTAACAAAAGGACAATAAATTTGAGACAAACTCACGCCACACCCCGGACTCTTTCAGAACGTGATAGTTCCGGAAAAGAAGAAGCAATCGAGTTGATGGGAAGAGTCGTCGAGAAGTTTAAGGCAGGGATGTTTTCAATTGAATTGGACGCTGGCAGGACGATACTGGCGACAATGGCGGGGCGGCTCCGGCGCAATCGCATCAAGATCATGAACGGCGACAAGGTTTCGTTGGAAATGTCGCCGTACGATCTGACCAAAGGCAGGATCACCTACCGGCACAAGTAGAGGCTCGGAGCATTTCTAGAAATTCTTTAACGGCCACAAGCTATTTTCCTTGATTCGCCTTCCGTCCTTCGAAGGGGCGCTCAATCACAGCGCCTCCACTTATGTCGCCACACTGATATTCAAGGCGGCCTGTCGTTCGGGATCATCAGTCACAGACAGTAAAGATTGACAACCAGCCGGAGTCGAGAGAATCGGGCTGTCGGCACAATCCGTAAGTGAAATAAACCGCCGTTTTCAATATATACAGAGCCAACGAATCCCCGCCGGCTCTCTGCCATCAACAACAAATATTGTCGTTGCTCAAAAGCATATTTGAGCGCCGCCTTCTCATCCAATGGACGCATCCGCCGCGAAGAGCCATGTCGATGTATCGCAGTCTGAAGACTCGGTCATCAAGAGGCGAAAATACAAAATCGACGGCCGATCCCCGCGAGGAATTCTAGAACCCGATCCAAAGTCATGCTCCAGTCTCGATTCAGTAATGTTCGGGATCGAACTCCTGAATAAGAATCGAAATCACATCATCTGTATCGGCACTCGGATCGTTTAATAGTTCTTCAACCCGGGAATCGAGAGCCCCATACTCCGCTGGCGGAACTTTCGATTTCAGTTTTACAACGTACTCATCAATTTGCGATTGCGCGTCGGGCTGGTCTTCCGTCATAGAAATCGTAGCCTCGTGGTCAGTCCTTCTTCAAGCGAGTTCGCAGCAGCATCTGCGTGAGAGCGCTCACTCTAACGCTCATAGGAACACGTCAGCCGGGATCTTAAAGAACTTTCCAAGTGCTTTGGCATAATGTCCGGCGATCGGCCGTTTTGCCTTGAGAATATCCGAGACATAACCACGCGACGTGAAGATGGGAACCAGGTCGATCTGCTTGAACCCACGCCTTTCCAGAAGATACGCTAACACTTCGTCTGGTGGGGAGTCGGGCGGGTCCGCGATCGCTCTGTCTTCGCAATCCATCACCAGCTTGGGCCAACAGGAGATAGACGGCGGTTTGCTCGGGAGTTCGTTTATCGCCGGCATCCATCAATTCCTCAACCGCCGCCAGGGCCTCTTGATACTGCGCCTTCATTTCGATTGCCTCCGGCTGAAACGTCGCGAGAGTCCCGGCGTATCGCTTGCGATCTATAGCGCCCATCCGTTCATTCTCCCAACAACTCAAATCAATTTCCAACCTGAAGCAAACCAAACAAATCACGCATCCGCTGCAATTGCGCCCGCACGCGATCGTTAGCCGGATTTACACGAAGCGCCCGCCGGTAGTCTTCCGCCGCCATCAGCGTCCGTCCCTCCTGCAAATACGCATCGCCCCGCAGCAAGTAAGCAGTCTCCAATCCAGGGTTGATCCGCACCACCCGGTTCAGCGCATCCACCGCCTTAGCGGGACTCCTGAGCCGCATCTGGTGCTGGGCGATCATGAGCAGCAGCGATGGATCCTCAGACATTCCCGCGGCTTGTTCCAGCTTGGCCGCCGCCGCGTCACGCTGATTCAAGCACTCGCAAGCATACGCCCAGTGGATGAGGAGAACCGAATCCAGCGGATTCCTCTGCGTATACGACTCAAGCCGTTGCAATGCTTCGTTGCATCTGTGTTCGCTCACGTATCCATGCACTAAGTGCGGGAAATCCCTCCGCTTGTTCGGCGATTTCGCAAGCGTATCCTCCCAAATCGCCGCCTCGCTGCCCCACAAAGTATTGCGCTGATAGGCGAGAACGGCGGCCACAATCAGAGCTGCTGAAAGAGAGGACGCCAGCGCCACACGGCTAGGCGCTTTCAGGCGCGCCAGGAAACCTACCGTCACCAACAGAAGGCCAAGAATCGGCAAATACAGGCGCCGCTCGGCGATCGGGTCCTGAATCGGAACAATCGAGGAAGTAGGTCCAAGTAAAAGCAAGAAAAGGAACCAGCCGTACGCGGGGAGCGGAAATTCCTTTCGATACCGGTAGGCTGCGAGAGTCAATATCGCAAGGACGGTCAGCCCGGCCCACGCTACAGGATCGGATACCGTTGAAAGCGAAATATCGTAATCCAGATTTTGTCCGGCGGGGAAAACAAACAATCGGATGTAGACGAAGATTACCCGGAACTGCGTCAAAAGATAGGAATACCAAGTCACGCCTGGCACACGAAAACCGGCCGTGGACGCCCTGCTTAAGACACTCCAGACAAAAACTGCTCCTAACATCGCGCCGGCCGCAAGCGGATAATACAACCGCCAGTTGCGCCGAATCACACGCGACGGGCTATACTCGGACCAAAATATATCGGTAAGCAGCAGCGCCACAGGCAGAGTCAACGTATGTTCTTTCGTACTAACAGCGGCGCCGGATAGCAACAGCACCAACACCGCGCGCTTCCAGCCAATTTCCCGTGGAGGCCGTGAGAGATAAATAGCAAACGCAAGGAGGTAAAACAGAGCACTGAGGCTCTCCGACCGGCCGGCTACGTACGCAACTGACTCCGTCTGAATGGGATGCACCAGGAACAGGGCCCCGGCGAATGCCGCAAGAATTTCACGGCGCCAATCCCACACATGTGCCATCCCCAACAGACGCCACGTGATCCCGCAAACAAGAAAAGCGTTGATGGTATGAAATAAAACGTTAAAGATGTGATACCAGAGTGTTTCCTGTCCCGACAAAATGTAGTTGATCCAATAGCTGAACATCAACAGCGGCCGCACACCGTGGACCCAGGCCGAGAGTTGGCTGGTCCGCGTCAGCGGGGCGTAAAACGGCAGCGAGAAGTCGTCGAATAGAAATGGTCCTCGAAGCGCCGCGCTGTAAATCTCCAACGCCCCTTGCGTCACCACGAGGACTACGATCAACCACCACCATCTAAATCGGATTTTCGATTCGAAGCGGCCTGGATTCTTCGTCATTCTGAAGTTCGTCCAAGTTGCGGAGCAACATTCGTAGGAATACACCCCGAGTCTCCGCCTGCGGATACGTAGTTATCGTTTCTTAGATCCAGATTCAGAATAATTGTTTCTTGAAAGCTGTGCATTGCCCTGGAGCCGGAACATTGGCGTCCCGGCCCAGGTCCAGTCATGCTACTTCTGCTGACCGTGACAACATGCAGGGTTCGGGCAGCCGGCGCCACCGTTGCAGCACCCGCCATTCCCGTCCGCGAAAGACGCTCCCGCGGTTATCATCAACAAAGCAATCAGGCTCAACATTATGTGGTTCATTAGATATCCTCCTGTCTGAAATTATTGGTTTCAAAGCCGTCACACTGGCAACGCCCGGATCGGCCTCGCCAGAACATGTCGGAAGAGGCTTTGCTCTAGATCAGAAGAACTCGAAGGCGAAGATAGAGTCCCGATGAGTCCGGAAGCCGGATCTCGTTCCCGCTAATTGCGGAGGCTCTTACAACGGGGAGATTGGGAGAGACGGGCAGAAGAGCGATAGTCGCCAGGATTACAGATGCCGTTACGGTCTGACCCTTGTCGAGTAGCAGATATGGGCAGTCCTGAATGGTTGGCGGACAGGAGGGAAATTGCGTTTGGGCCTTGTGGCAGCACGATTTCGTGGCCGGCGTGAGCGGGCACGCCATCACCGGGCATAGCGTGAGAATGCTGAATAACAGCATTGCCATCCCAATTGCCACGGCGCTCCTCATGTTTGATACAGACGTGCGAACGCTGTTTTCGGTTGAAAAGATTACCCCCGCGGCGCTTCACTTCCCAAGTGCTGCCGCCGCTTCATCGATCAACTCCGACTCCGCAGTAAGAATCTTCCCAGCCCGCAGAATCTGTTCGTCTGCCTCCTGCCAACGCTTCTGCTCGATCGCCTCGCGCACTCCAGGTATCGTTTTCACACCATAGCCCGTATAGAATCCCGGCGCATAAATCATGTGGCGAAACCACGGCCGCCCCGGTAAACCAGCCGAGTCTGTCAACCTGCGTTCGCTCTCAATCAGCTTCGCGTTCACCGGTTGAGCGTTCGCGGTGGCCGCCTTCGCCCGCGCGGAGTCGTATTTTTGAGCGCTCCGCGACAGAAGATCCAGCCCATTGTCGAGAGGCGAAAAATTCAGATGCGGCGGCACCGGCTGCTTCGTCGGAGGCACAACCGGTTTGCGTGGATCGGCACTAGCCGCGGACACTCCTTCCTCGATCTCCAGATTCCGCTCCTCAATCTGCGCGCGCTGATCCGACGCAACTCTTTTCAAATCGTCCACGTACGTGTGAATGGTATCGGCAAAGTCTCCAAATTGAAACGGCAGCAGTTCGGCATCCGCCAACCGGATCACCGCCGTACCCGCGGTCTGAGCGAGTGCGCGTCCGTAGACGAATTCCGTATCGGCAAAATGGGTATACCAGTAGAAGTCGTCGTAAATCGAATGGTAGACTCCGCCGGTTCCCCCCTCGCCGCCGAATCCGAGGTCGAGCGACGCCACGCCCAAATGATCGATGAAGGCTGTATAGTCCGATCCCGAACCAAGCGCATTGATGCGCAGGTCCGGCCGACTCCGGAGTTCCCTTTTTCGATCCGTCGGCGACTGCTCCAAGCCCTCAAGCTGAGAGCGTTTCCACACGCTCATTTTGGTTTCCGGATCTTCGATGTCCTTCATCACGCCATTGATGAAATTCTCCAGCGTGTGCGAGCCCGAGGCCCGCAGAAAACCCCGGCCGTTGGCGTCGGAGTTGATGTAGACGACAGCGTGCTTCAGCAGTTCGTCCGCATGCGTCTCCACCCACTCCGTCGAACCGAGAAGCCCCGGCTCTTCACCATCCCAGACACAGTAAATGATCGTTCGCTTCGGCTTCCAACCCTGTTTCAGCAGATCCCCGAGGCCCCGCGCCTCTTCCATCTCCGTCACCGTACCCGAAACCGGATCGTCGGCGCCGTTCACCCACGCGTCGTGATGATTTCCGCGGATGACCCACTCGTCCGGATATACAGAGCCTGGGATCCGCACAATCACGTTGTAGAGCCTCTTCGTATCCCAATTGAATCTGAGTTTCAGATGGACCTTCGCCGGTCCTGGCCCAAAATGATAAGTAATTGGAAGCGCACCTCGCCAGCTATCCGGGACGGCTGGGCCTTTCAGCGCCGAAAGCAACGGCAGCGCATCGCCATACGACATCGGCACCACGGGAATCTTGGTCAGCGTCTTCGCCTCGGAAATCGCAAGCCGCTTTGCCCCGGGCACTGCGCCGATTCCGGGCGTCAACGGATCCCCCGGATAAAGTGGCATATCCATCACGCTGCCCCGCTGCGCGCCGTCCTTCGGTCTCGCCGGCCCATCCGGAAAAACATCATTGGCATAGTAGCCATCATCCCGAGGATCGGAGTAAACGATGCAGGCAAGAGCGCCGTGTTCGGCGGCCACTTTCGGCTTGATGCCCCGCCACGAAGCGCCATACCGGGCGATCACAATCGCGCCGCTCACCGAAATTCCCATCCGCTGGAGTTCCTCGTAATCGGCCGGGATTCCGTAGTTCACATACACCAGGGGCGCGGTCACTTCGCCGTCGATAGAGTACGCGTGGTAAACCGGAAGCTGTTCGCTCTTTTGATTCGAAGTCGGATCGCCGGGGACGGCGGGCTCTTCCAGCTTAGCGGTAAACTTCACTGGTTCGATCAACTCAACGAGCCGCTCCTTCGGAGTTGGAAACAGGACGTCAAAATTTTCGATCTTCGCATCCAGCCCCCAACTTTTCAGCTTGGCGAGAATCCACTCGGCATTGTCTTTGTCATACGCCGAGCCCACGTGATGTGGTCGCGCCGACAACCGCTGCATAAATTCCCGAAGATTCTTCGGATCCGGAACAGCGCGAAACTTCTGCTCCCACGACGACGGGTCGGCCGCAAGGCATGCAGAGGCGAAACCGAGAAAAAGCAGCCAATAGTGCATATTCTAAAGTCTAACGCCACCCCGATCGTCTGCAGACCTCGCACGCGGTGCGAGACTGGAAATATGGCAAAGCAAGAAACGGTTTCTCTCCGCAAACATCTGGACAACTTGCTGCGAATGGAAGGCGCGCACCTCCCGTTCAAGGAGGCCGTGGCCAACTTTCCGGCCGAGTTGCGCGGCGTGAAGCCGCCCGGCGCACCGCATTCAGCCTGGGAGTTACTGGAGCACATGCGTCTCGCGCAGGAGGACATTCTCGACTTCAGCCGCAATCCCAATTACCGGGAAAAGAAGTTTCCCGATGATTACTGGCCGGCCACGGAAGCGCCACCGGGCGAGGAGGCATGGAACCAGAGCGTGAAGAAGTTTCAGAGCGACATGCAAGAGATGCAGGGACTGATTGCCAATACCAAACTCGATCTGCTGGCGAAGATTCCTCACGGAAAAGGCCAGACGCTGCTCCGGGAGGGTTTACTGGTGGCCGACCATAACGCGTATCACCTGGGGCAGTTGATGTTCCTCCGAAAGATGCTTGAAGGCTCGGATCGTTCGGCCGCACGGTCGGTTGAGTAAGTCAACCAAGGTTATTTTCACTGGACGTTTCTAAAAAAACAATCGAGCATCTGACGCGGCACACGAAACCATCAACGCGGCCATCGCCGACGTCGTGAGAGAGTTGTCACCCGCGGTGCAGCGTATCAACTATGAGATCGCGCAGGACTGGAGCGGCGAGTGGGCGGTCTTCTTCCGCGTGCTGCTCTCCGATGAAGCAAGCAACCGAAACCATCTTCGCGATGTGGCAACAAAGGTAGTATGGCGCATGTCCGATGGGCTCGACCTCCCCAGCCTCGGACTTTTCCCTTACTTCGATTTCCGAAGCCAGTCGGAACAGGCCAAACTCAACGAACCGGCGTGGGCCTGACCGATGGCGTTTGCGGATGATCTGCTGGAGCAGGCGTACCACCTGGCAAACAAGGAAAAAGATGATCCCACGCAGGCGAGCCTTCGGCGCGCCGTTTCGATTGCACACTATGCTCTGTTTCGTCTCCTGATCGACGAAGCCGTAAGTAAATGGACCGTGGAACGGCAACGCAGCGCTCTCGGCAGAACCTTTGAACACAAGGTTATGAGGAATGTCTGCGAGGATTACGTTAAGACCTTTTACAGTGCGGGAAAGCCCGACTCCAGTGTTCAATTGAAGAACGTCGCGCATACGTTCGCCATTTTGCAACAAAGGCGGCACACCGCCGATTATGATGTTTCGCTTAATTTAATTGGTCACGTACGAACGCAATAGGGCAGGCAGATCTGGCCAGCGCGGCGTTCGAGGATTGGCGCGCCATTCGGACAGGAGATGCTGCCCAGGATTATCTATTGAATCTGTTTTTCCCGAGAGCTGCCGAGATCATGAGGTCTTGTAAGGGAGAGTTGGCGACGCCCTAAGATTAGTTCGAAACGAGAAACGCGGCAATTGTTTTGCACAACCTAAACCGCGCTCAAACCAAGCCCATTCAAAACCCCAGTCTTCATCATCCCGTCCTTCACAACAAATACCCCGGGACAACGTTTCTCCCACCCTTTATTAGCGCTAGGCACATACTGACGCGCATTCGCCTCAATCGCCGCAACACCCGGAATATGCGCCGCCAAACCCGCCGAATGAATCAGCGAAGCGCCAGGGCAAGTGAGATCCTGCACGCAAAGAAACATCTTGTATTTCTGAGCCACGGCCGCCATCAGCAGCGCCTGCGTCTGACCCTTGCACGCCTTCAGCGCCGCGCCCGTGTACCCCATTTCATGAGCAAGCATAAGCCGGTCCTGCCCGGTGAGCGATTCGTCAATCACAATCGGTTTCAACTTGGCCGCCTCATGCATCACGTTCTGCCGGTCGAGTTCAAGATCGCGCTTAGTCGGTTGCTCGATGTACTGAATACGCGTGAAGCAATCCGCTGATTTCTCCTTCATCTTCCGGATAAAGTCGATGAGATACGCCACGTTCGGACACTTCTCGTTGAAGTCGAGCGAGTAAACCCAATCGCTAACATTCCGCTTCTTTTCCGTCTCAGTAACAACACGGTGGACCGCCAGCACACGGTTCAGATCCCAGGTAAGATCCGACCCATTCAGCTTGATCTTAAAATGCGTGAGGCCGTTGTAATTGGTCCACTCGGGTACCGTCTCCGGCAATCCATCATTGATGCGCTTCTGGATGTCGGCATCGATAATCGGATCCACCGCGCCCACCAGATGATACAGAGGCATCTCGGCCTTCGGTTGTTTCAGTACATACTGATCGAGATATTCGCCCTTATATTCGCTGCCCAGATAGTGCGACAGATCGTGGTCCACTAGGTCTTTGTTGCACGCCTGAAAACTATTCCGGTTGTGCATCTTCCCATACGCGTCGTGGATTGCCGCTTCGAACGGGCTCATCGTAACCAGGGTGCAGAGCTTCGGAATCGGTGAGTCCAAATGCATATCCGCGGACACTGCCTCGGCCGCTTTCAGATATTCGGGTTCAAGCGCCCAGTTGATGTCCATCGGATGCGCGAACTCTTTGTAGCCGCCAGTGATTTTCTCCATGCGCCCGGCCAGCGCCTTCATCGCGCCGAGCGTTTTATCGTACGGCATCGTCTTCGAAGGGAACGACCAGACATTACCCAGCGGCATCGAGCCGAATCCCTTGACGACGCGTCCGGCACGGTCGCGAAGCGTGCAATGAACATTCAGCAACGTCACGCGATCGACGATGGAGCCGCCGAACTTCAGCGGTGTGCGGTAAAGATAGTCTTCATACTCGGTACGGATGGAATCGATCTGCGCATTGGTCGAGCGCGTCGCGGCCAGGCTGAGCATTGGCGCAGCGATGGCAGCACCAAGAAAGTGGCGCCGGGATAGTTTACTGGTCTGCACGTACACATTGTATTGCGGAACTATCGCGCCGTTCACGGTGTCTACAGACCCATGTTCGAGCAAAGCATCATTTCTCAAACGCATCGCAGACCGTGGGCGCTGGGTATTTCGTTCACTATGGAAACGGCTTTGGTCGGAGGACTGGTTCTGCTATCCGTTCTCCACGTGGACAAGTTGCCGCCCTTGGACATGCACATCATGGTTCCCTATCCTAAGATCGATCTCAAGAACGTGGTGACTCTGATAGGAACGCAAGGGGTACCGCAGCCTTCGTCCATCAGCAGGCCAAAGCCGTTCTACGCTCCCAGAACCATTCCTAGGATCATCGGCCAGTTTGTGGACGAGCCGAATGTAGGCGGCCCACCGCCACTCGCCTCATCCATGGGAATTCCAAACTCCGGGTTGGGAATTGTGGGCACAGTCCCGATGGAACACGCTCAGCCCGCACCCCCGCCGCCCCCGCCCGCGCAAGTCCAGCCTACAACGCCCAAACAACTCGTAGTAAGCAGCGGCGTGGCCGAGGCAATGATCGTCAAGCGCGTAATACCCACATATCCGCCCTTAGCCAAGGCAAGCCGCGTCTCCGGCAAAGTCCATCTGATGGGCATCATCGGCAAAGACGGCACCATTCAAAATCTCCAGGTACTGGACGGGCATCCGTTACTGGTGAAAGCCGCAGTCGATGCGGTGAAACAGTGGATCTACAAGCCGACAACGTTGAACGGCAGTGCGGTCGACGTCATCGCGCCAATCGAAGTGAACTTCATCCTGAACTAGATCATTTCGCCGTCTGAATGGACGCCTGTTCGAGCCGCGCGACCGGCTGCGGATAGAAGTGAAAAGAATAGCTGCAGACGCGTCCAGTATTGCAGTCGACCACAAGCGGACTCGACAAAACCTTCAGCACGCCAACAATAGCAACCTGTTTGGAGAGCGAAAGTTGAAACGACGGCGGAAGACCGGATACGGCAATCGCATTCGGCCACACCGACCCCGCGGTAATCAGTTTGAAATCGCAGTCGTCGGCCAGGCGAACCTCGGCGCCGTCCGTCGTCAGCCACCCCACCACCGCCACCCGGCGGCGTGAATACGCTGTGACATCGCGCAGCAGAGAGCAAACAGGCATTGTCGTCACCGGCGATTCGCCGCTATCTGGGACGCAACTCCCCTCCGGATCGCCGCAAGCCGTTGCCGCAAGCTTCACCTTACCGAGGTTCGTATTTTCGCCGGGAGTCACGCGGATTTCCCGAAGCACCTCGACAAATCCCGGCGCTTTGATGCTGAGCACGTACGTGCCTGGAGCGATGGAAAGGAGATGCACCTTACCGTCCTGATTGGCCTTGGCCTCGTAGCGATCCGGGATCCGAACCGGGGAACCAGATGAATCACCGCAGTCGGCAGCGGCTTCGATGCGGAGTCGTAAATCGCGGCGTCGAACCGCGTTGATTGGGCACTCGCCAATGACATGGCGATCAACGCAAGGATAGTGTATTGCCAATAACTCATTCGGTGTTCATATTGAAACCCGATCCGGGTTAGTGAGTCGCGGGCTTCTTCCTCAAAGCGGCCAGGCAAGCCGCGAATAAAGGAGCAATCAGGAGAAAAGTTGCCGGTTCCGGCGACACCACGTCCACCTCAAACGGCACCGCAGCGGTCAGCGGATCGGACGCGCCTGGGTCCCCTCCCCCGAGCATCGTCACAGTACCGAAATAGTTTCCCAACGGTGTTCCGGGCGGGATTTGCATTCCAAAGATTGCATCGCCGAAGCTCTGGGTTTGACAAAGCGGATCGTTCGCGCAAAGCGCCGTCGCCGCGTTAATGAAAAAGATGTTCACGTCCGGCGTGAGAAAACTGCCGGCCGGGAAAGTGAAATTAAAATCCAAATCGGTGAAGAACGTATCGGGATCGCCAGGATCGACGCTGAATGTTCCATCGAACACCACCTCGTCCCCGGGCATTCCGATCTCAACGTTGGGCGTCAATATCAACGTCGCAGCTGGCCAAGCCGGAATCGATAAAATTGCGAACAGTGCGAGAACTCGAGTCAGCATGGGCTATTGTCCCACCGCGAACAGCGTCGCATGATTGATGGCATAGACGAAACCGTTCACACCGATCAGCGTCGGAGTATATGCTTCACCCACTCCCGCACTGAGCGTCATCGCTTGGGTGAGCGTTCCGCTGACCAGGTTCCACCGGTACATGTGCCCATCCTCGCTGTTTACCAGAGCGGATTTGGTGGCCGCGTCGATTACTGCGCTATTGATGCACCATTCATAAACGCCGCCGGCGGGATGCGGAGTCGGCCCGAGAACCGTCAGTACTTCCTTCATTACAGTTGCCCCGGTGATAGGATCAATTTCCGTCGCATTCGGATCGAGAATCGCCAATTTGTTCTGTCCGTCGCCCGTTCCCACACCCAGATAATTGTTGTACTTGGTCAGAAGCAGATACGAAGAAGATCCCGCATAGGAAGGCACCATCGCTCTCGGTACCGTCGAAGGCGTATCATCCCAACCGAAAGCGCCCGGCGTCTTTGAGGCCGCTAATGTGCTATTGAAGTGCAACAGCCATCCGCGGTCGTTGTTGTTCGGAAATGGATTCTCCAACACTCCGTAATACACATCGCCGTCCGCGCCGACTGTCGGCGACGCGCTTCCATTGTCCGGCAGAGATGCCGGTAAGCCGGACTTTGGATCAGTGAGAAACACATGAGTCTTGGGCGCGAGCGAAACGGCATCGAGCGCGGTTAAGTAGCCAGTCGCGTCAAAACTGAGACCGTCCCCATTACTCACAGCGACATACAGCGTTCGCTGATCGATCGAGAGCGCGGGTGCACAATTATGCGGGACTTTTGTGATACCCGCATCGCCACCGGAAGCAGCGACCGCCGACACCCAACTTCCTCCCACACCCGATAGCGGTATCCGTGCAACTCCGCTTTGCAGCCCGGCCGCATTTGGTCCGGAAACAACGAACCCGAAGAAAATGTCTCCGTATTTGTCCACTGTAATTGGCGTGTTGATGAAAACAGTCGAATTCAAATTAGTCTGATTTGCCAGGTACGTCGATATGCCGTAGAACGCTAATTGTCCGGACGCCCCGCCGCCGGGAGTGTCCGGGTTATCGCGGTAGTAGACGGTACCGCCGCGTCCGGGGAAAAATACACGGCTCCGTGGCGTTAGCGCGATGCCGTAGCTTGGTATCCAGTTGTGCTGGGGCAAAACATAATCCGATGCTATTGTCCACTTCAGAGCGCCCGATGTTCCGTCAACGGCCACCAACTCGAAGCCGTCATTCAGGCCTGTCTTGACGGGAACAACCACGGTATTCGCTGCCGTGATTACCGGACTGCCGTAGTGAATGAAAAGCTCGCCGCCTGGGCTATACGGCGGGAACAGATCCACCGGAGTGGACCACTTGATCGAATTCAGATTCTGTGATGCCGTGGAAGAGTTCGCGGAATGCTGCGAATCGTGCGCGAGACCGGTCCAGGGGAACGTCGCCAACTGCGCAAAAGCCGTTGCTGCCGACACGAATACACAATAGACAAGTCTCATTTATGCCCACCTAATCTCGCTATTGTAGCCTCTGACCCTGATCCATTTGCAGGCAAGGCTATCCGCGCCAATGTTATGCTTCCCATAAATGAGCAAACGGGCAGTGGTTTTTGGCAGAGGCGGCCAACTTGGAGTCGAGTTAGTGAAAATATTTTCGCAGCGCGGCTATGAAGTCACCGGCTTCGATCGCGCAGCCGTCGACGTCACCGACGCCTCCCTCGTGGAGCAGACGCTAGCTAAACTCGATCCATCCGTGGTGCTGAATGCCGCCGCCTACAACCAGGTAGACGTCGCCGAAACCGAACCCCAAGCCGCTCTCGCCGGCAATGCGCTGGCTGTCCGCAATCTTGCACTCGCCTGCCGCCAGGTGGATGCCCGGCTGGTGCACTTCTCCACCGATTATGTCTTCGACGGAACAGCAACGCGGCCCTACACCGAAGAGGATCCGACCCATCCGCTCGGAGCCTACGCGGTCTCCAAACTCGCCGGCGAACTATATGCGCAAGCCTACCTGGAGAACCCGCTCATCATTCGCACCTCCGGAGTTTTCGGACCGGCCGGCGTGCGAACCAATCGGGGTAACTTCGTCGAGATGATGTTGCGGCTGGAAAAAGGTGGTCAGCCAATCAAGGTCGTGGAAGATCACGTCGCTTCTCCGGCGTACGCGCCCGCCATTGCCTCCCGTACAGCCGACATGGTGGAGAAGCGATTGAGCGGCGTTTTCCACATCGGCGGCGGTACGCCGATTTCCTGGTTCGACTACGCAAAGCTGATTTTCGAAACCGCGCGATTACATCCGGAACTGCGCCCGACGAACGAACGCGAATACCGCACCCGGGCGCGCCGGCCCAAATACTCGGCTCTATCGAACGCGAAAATGGAACGCGCCGGTATCCAGCCCATGCCTTCTATGCTGGAAGCGGTTGCCGGCTACATGATCGAGCGGGAAACGTACACTACTGCGGTCCGGTAGAGGTAGCGTAATACCCCTTGCGCGTCTGAACTTTCAAATCCTTGTTCGAAGTCCGAATTTCGATCTTACGAAAGCCGCCGTTCGCCGTCGGGTTTGTCGGCGTGTAGGCCAAAGAATATTGGGTACGTAACTCCTGGTTCAGCTCATCGAAGATCTGTTGCAGCGTCTGCTTTCGATCGACGCGAAACTCGTGGCCGCCCGTCTCGTCCGACATGCGCTTCAGAGCCGAATCGCTGGTGCTCACGAAACGTCCGCGGTAGAAAGCGTAGTCCACATAGCAGACGCTATAGATAATCACATCGTTCCGCTGCGCCGCTTCAATCGCCTGTTCGATTTTGTAGTGGCTGCCTTGGTCCACGCCATCGGTAATCAGTACGAGTGCCTTGCGTCCCACCTGATTCTTTAGCTGCTCGCTGGCCGCCAGGTAGACCGCGTCATACAGAATCGTCCCTTTCGGATGGGACATGGTGGGCACCGGTCCCGGAAGCTGTCCGGCGCCCGATGGGTCGGAGGTCACGCGCAACTTGTCGAGCCCCGCGCGTAGCAGTTTGTACGAATTCGTGAAGTCCTGAAGAACTTCCGCATCGGGACCAAAGTCGATAAGAAAAGCCAGGTCCTTGGGCCGCAGCACTTGCTTGAAGAATTGTCCACCGGCATCCTGTTCCACGCCGATGAGGTTCCCCTGGCTCGCGCTCACGTCCACCAGCAGCCCAATAGTCAGGGGTAGATCGGTTTCACGTGTGAAGTACTTGACCGTCTGCTCCTTTCCATCTTCCAAAACCGTGAAGTCTTCTTTGTTCAAATTGCCGACCAGCCGCCCGCCTTTCTTCTCGCGCACACTGCACAGCAAGGTGACCAAATCCACCTGCACCTTGAGCGTCGTTTCCTGCGCCAACACGGCCAATCCGGCGACGGCTGCCACACCAATGGCAATAAGCGGGAATCTTCGCATAAACTGACAGATGCGTGCGCGCTTGATTCTGTTCCATGCGAAAGGCAATTCAACACCTCAAAAAAGCCGACCCGGTAATCGCCATGATTATTGAACAAGTGGGGCCCTACCGGATGGCCCACCGGGAGCCAACCTTTGAGACGCTGGTCCGCTCCATCGTATTTCAACAGCTTAGCGGAAAGGCGGCCGCCACCATCTTTGGCCGGTTAGCCGCAGCCGCCGGAGATCCAGTTTCCCCCGAAGCAATTCTACGGCTTACGCCAGACGAAATGCGTACTCTCGGTCTTTCGAGACAGAAAACCGCCTACGTACGCGATTTGGCGGAACGCACCAGCCGCGGAGAAATCGATTTCTTGGCCCTCGACGAAATGCCCGACGACGAGGTCATCAAAACGCTGACCGCCGTGAAGGGCGTCGGCGTCTGGACCGTCCATATGTTCCTCATGTTCGCCCTGAAACGCCCAAACGTTCTGCCCACGGGAGACCTCGGCGTGCAACATGCCATCAGGCGTCTCTACAAAATGCGCCAAATGCCGAAAGCCGCGGATATAGAAAAACGGGCTAAGAAATGGCATCCGTATTGTTCCGTGGCAACCTGGTATTTATGGCGGAGCCTCGAAGGTCAAGCCGATATTTAGGCAGCGCGCGTGGCAGCCTGCGCGGGGTTGGCAACCTCGCTTTCCCAGTAGAACTAAGACGCGAGTATTTTCCGCGCCGCATTGAAGCCCGGAGCTCCCATCACACCGCCGCCCGGATGCGTGCCGGACCCGCATAAATACAGCCCTTTCACCGGCGTCGCATAAGAAGGCCGCAGCACGAACATCTGATCCAGGCTCATCTCGCCATGAAAGATGTTGCCGTGCGTGATTCCAAAACGTCGCTCCAGGTCAAGCGGCGTCAACACCTGTTTATCGATGATGATGTCGCGAATATTGGGCGCGTACTCCGCAATGAGATCGATCACTCGCTGCGCAAACGGCTCGCGAAGTTCGTCCCAGGTATTCTCCTTCAGCTTGTAAGGGGCGTACTGCAGAAAGATTCCCATGATGTGTTTGCCGGGAGGCGCAAGAGACGGATCATACATGGTCGGCACCGTCAGTTCGAGCAGAGGAGATTTCGAAGGATATCCGTACTTGGCGTCGTCCCAAGCGCGCTCGATGTAATCGATCGAAGGGCAGATGTGCATGGTCGCCCGGTGCTGCGGACCCGGTGTACCGGGAAAAGCTTTGAAATCCGGAAGGCCCGACAATGCCAGGTTCATCTTGAGCGACGTACCTTCAATCCGGTAATGCCGGATCGATTCGACGAACGACGGATCGAGCTCACGCTCTTCAATCAGCGCGAGAAATGTCACATGCGGATCGGCATTACTGGCCACAATAGACGCTTCAATCTCTTCGCCGCCCTCGAGAACCACGCCCCGCGCGCGTCCATCGCGAACAAGAATCCGACTCACTGGAGCATTCGTGCGAATCACAACGCCACTGGCGCGCGCCGAAGCCGCAATTGCCTCTGACACTGCCCCCATGCCGCCGCGAACAAAACCCCACAGACCGCGTTTGCCGTTCACGCCGCCCATGCAATGATGCAGCAGAATATACGCGGTCCCTGCCGACCGTGGCCCGCCGTTCGCCCCGATCACACCGTCGGTTGCCAGCGTGACTTTGATTTCCTCAGACTCAAACCAGTCATCAAGAAAATCCGCCGCACTCTGAGTAAAGATTTTCACCAGCCCCGTTAGTTCGGCGCGATTCAACCCGCGCATCCGCCCCGCAAGCTTCAGATAATCGATGAAATCACCGAGACCACGCGGAGGAAACTCAGGTGGAATCGTTAGCAGAAGCGATTCCACCACGTGCGCGATGCGCTCCAGATGAGCCTCGTATTTCGAAAAGACATCCGCGTCACGCTTGGAAAATTTGGCCAACTCGGCAAGAGTCTTCGTCTGATCCTGCCAGAAAAACAAATGGCGCCCGTCGGGAAACGCCGAGAAGAACGAAGGATCTTTCGCATCGACCTGGTAACCGTGCCGCTCCAACTCCAGGTCCTGAATCACCCGCTCCTGCAGTAGACTCGTGAGATAGGCCGCAGTGGAAACGTGAAAACCAGGCCAAACCTCTTCGGTCACGGCGCATCCGCCCACAAGCTCCCGCCGTTCCAGAACAAGCACTTTCTTACCGGCCCGAGCCAGGTACGCAGCGCATACCAAGCCATTGTGTCCCGCCCCTACTACGACTACGTCGAATCTCTGCCCCATCCCAAGAAGATACTGCATCAAAAACAAGAAGCTACTGCACCAAAAAAAGATACCGAATCTGTCGATCTGGCCGCCCCTCGTTCGACCCACCATTGGAGCCGGGATGCCAGGCTCATAACCGAAGTCAAAAAAGGAGAACTAACGATGCGATTCATGATGATCTACAAACCCGCCAACACCAAGGACATGGAAGCGAGCGTGCCCCCCAGCCAGGAGAACATCGCCGAAATGGCAAAGTTTATCGGGGAAATGGCGAAGTCCGGCATACTACTCGCCACAGACGGGCTCCAGGGCAGCTCGAAGGGCGCCCGTGTCCGGCTCTCGGCAGGAAAGGTCACGGTCACCGATGGCCCCTTCGCCGAAACAAAGGAACTGATCGGCGGCTTCGCGATTGTTCAACTGAACTCAAAGGCAGAGGCGATCGAATTATCCAAGCGTTTCCTCAAGTTAGCCGGCGACGGCGAGACCGAGATTCGCCAGATGCACGATGTGCCGGCCTTTGTCGCCAACCAGGCGCAAGCCGCCAACACCTAATCGGCTCGAAGTGGCGAACTGAAGTCAAGTAAAGTACGGTCGTCAGACCCAGCGTAGGCCCATTCCGTGAATATGACGTCACAAGCACGGCGCGGACCACGAAGTATGCCAAGATCGGGAAGCAGGCTTGACGCTCAGACGGACTGTGGGCTATGCTCCCCCATAGCTGGCTATAGGTAGAAAATGCGCAAGCATAGCAATGATCGCCTGCAGGGAACACTCGACATGCTTGTGCTGAAGGCCCTGGCTTCGCAGGGCCGTATGCATGGTTACGCTATCACTCTGCGGATCGAACAGATTTCCGCCAGCGTCCTCCGTCTGGAAGAAGGCTCTCTTTATCCCGCTCTCCACCGAATGACACAGTCGGGCTGGCTTCGAGCCGAGTGGGGCGCTTCAGAAAACAACCGTCGCGCGCGCTACTACTCGATCACTCCATCCGGACGCAAACAGTTGGCTGAGGAAGAGCAGAACTGGGCGCAGTTAACCGAAGCCGTGACCCGCGTGCTTCGTTTCGTTTAGAAGGCTACCGATATGAGCTGGTGGAATCGAGTCTGGAACCTGCTGCGCCGTGAGGATCTGGGCAGGGAACTCGATGAGGAGCTGCAGTTTCACATCGATGCGCGTGTCCGTGACAACCTCAAGGCAGGCATGACGGAGGAAACAGCTCAACGCGATGCCAGACGGCGCTTCGGCAATCGGACCTTGGCAAAAGAAAAGACGCAAGAAATGAACATCATCGTGGCTATCCAAACGGTCGGCCAGGATCTCCGTTACGCCCTCCGCAGTCTGCGCAAGTCCCCTGGGTTTACGGCATTGGCTGTTCTGGCGATGGCGCTCGGTATCGGAGCCAACACCGCGGTCTTCACGGTGGTAAACGGGGTGCTCTTGCGCCCACTGCCTCTTGTCCAACCAGAGCGGCTGTTCCTGATCTCCTACCACCCGCGCCTTGGCCCTGGCGTTATTGCCGGCAGACCTGGCCTGTCGAATCACGACTATCTCGAATTCCAGCGGCGGACCCGCGCCTTTGAGCGCGTCACGGCTTTTGTCCAGGATCAGGTCACCATGACCGGAGCGGGAGATGCCGTTCGCTTGCCGGCGGCACGCGTCACATCGAGTTTCTTTCCGGCTCTAGGTGTAAGTCCGGCAATGGGCCGAACTTTCGCCGCCCCGGAAGAGGAGCGCGGCTCCCCACGTGTCGTTGTGCTCAGCGAGGGACTCTGGCGCAGCCGTTTTGCGGCGGATCCGAACATCCTGGGAAACTCCATCACTGTGGACGGGATCAAGCGTCGCGTGATTGGCGTCATGCCGGCCGGGTTCGCGTTTCCGGGCGAAGCTCAATTGTGGTTGCCTCTGGCGGTCGGACCCGACGCGTCGCGGAACTCCTTTTTTCCGTCCGCCTTCGGGCGATTGTGGCCGTCGGTCACTCAGCGGCAGGCGCAGGCGGAACTGGAGGCCCTGGCCCCGCAGTTACCCTGGCAACATCTGATGGCGGCGGCCGGCGCGCCGGCTAGAACCGGTTGGGTCGTCGAGGTTCTCCCCCTCCAGGACCTGTTCGTCGGCCAGATTCGGAAATCGCTTCTCATCTTCATGGGGGCAGTCGCCTTCGTGTTGTTGATCGCGTCCGCCAATGTGGCCAATCTGCTGCTGATGAAAGGATCCCTGCGCCGCCAGGAGATGGCAGTGCGCACGGCGCTGGGGGCGGCGCGGAGCCGGCTGATTCGACAGTTGCTGACCGAGAGCGCGATGCTATCGCTCGGCGGCGCCGTAGCAGGATTATTGTTAGCGATTCTTGGAGTCCGCGCTCTGCTTGCACTCGCGCCGGCCGGAATCATTCCCCGTATCGCAGAGATCAACTTGGATGCCAGGGTAATCGGTTTCGCTCTAGGGCTTGGAGCTGTCACCGGAATTCTGTTTGGCTTACTGCCGGCAGTCCAGGCGACAGGCCGGGAGTTGCGTACTTTTCTCGGTCAGGCCGGGCACGCCGTAACTGGCCGCGGTGAAGGCTTGCGTTGTGTCCTGGTTGTCTCCGAAATTGCCTTGACACTCGTGTTGCTCACCGGCGCCGGCCTGTTGCTCAAGAGCTTTTTGCGGCTGCGCGCGGTGGATCCTGGTTTTCGCGCGGAAAACGTTCTGACCATGACGGTCGATCTTCCGGACTCCCTCTACAACACTACGGTCAGCATTCAGGCATTTCACGCACGCACTCTGGAAAAGCTATCAAACCTGCCTGGCGTATTGGCAGCAGGTGCAGTCAACTTTCTTCCCTTCAATGGCGTGATGTGGGGGTTTTTTCATCTCTATGACGGGCGGCCGACGCCGTCTGGCTACATGGTGGATAAACCCGCCGTGAGTTCGGAATACTTCCGGGTGATGGGAATCCCGTTGCTGAGCGGCAGAGCATTTAGCGACCAGGACAACTCTACCGCTCCGCGTGTCGCGATCATCAGCCAAAGTGTGGCGCGAACCTTCTGGCCAGGCGGCGATGCCCTCGGACAGCGCATTACCCTGGAAGACCACCCCAAGTCCGGGAATGAGGACTGGCTCACGATTGTCGGGGTGGTGGATAACGTGAGGCAAAGGAGTCTGACGGAGAAGGTACATCCGGCCATCTATCAACCCTATGCACAGGTGAAGAAGCCGCTTTTTCTCAGCTCCATGACCTTTGCTATACGCACCGCTGCACAACCAGCGAGTATGGCGACTGCCATGCGCGGCGTTCTGCGGGAAGTAGATAGGAATCAGCCGGCACAATCGATCACAACCATGACGGATCTGGTCGCGAAAACCACCGCGGAGCCACAGTTTCAGACTCGCCTGATTGCGATCTTCTCGATGCTCGCTCTCCTTTTAGCGGCAATCGGTGTGTACGGCGTTCTGGCCTGCGCGGTAGCCGAACGGACGCGCGAAATTGGAATTCGCATGGCGTTAGGCGCTGAGAAGAGCGACATCACGCGCATGATCTTGCGGAGCAGCCTGCTTCTGGTGACCGTGGGCGTAGCACTCGGAGTAGTAGGCGCTTTGGCCGTCACTCGCGTCCTCGCAAGGTTCCTATTCGAAGTGAAGCCCACCGATCTCCCTACGTTCCTTGTGGTAGCCGCGTTACTCGTCGCTGTCGCGCTCCTCGCTGGCTTGCTACCTGCGCGACGCGCCACTAGAGTGGACCCCATGGTCGCTTTGAGGTGGGATTAGTGTTGACACAGCCGAAGATCCAAACCATGAAGAGTGCAGTATGAAGCCCAAATCAAATAGAGTGTACATTTCAATGCGTTGCGGCAAGTGAAGTGAAATCGTGAGCAACCTGTACCGAGGGGCATTGAAGAGACCGGCAAACGACCCAGACGCTCGTCTGGAGGCATCGATTATCGAGCCGGCCGCAGAGGAAGCCGCCAAGGGGTTAGCCGACCTCGAAACGTGTTTGCCCTACTGGAAGGAATCGCCTGGATTGCTCGTCATCAAGCCCACGCTGGGACTTATCGTCACGGTATTGAGTTCGGAACACGACCGTATGGGCTTCACTCTACGCCTTGCCGTTGAAGAAAAGCTTGCAGCCCCTGCCGCTTTCGATCGAAGTGAAGTTAAGGTCTCGTGTGTATGGAACCAGCCCTATCTGCGCTTCCGCAGATCTGAGATCTCTGCTCCTTACTCGTTTTACCTTCACTTCGGATCGGAGGGTGTGGCCCGGGCTCGTGAACTCACCAGCTCTCTTCATGCTGAAAACGCCGGTACCCTGGACCGAGCTCAATTTAGCCTCGGTCTCCTGCGCGCGTGCTTCAGACCCGATGCGCCGGCAACACCGTCGAAATAGACGAAGCGCCAGCCGCTGAGCGCTTCCATATAGACCGAAGTCCGCCAGACGCGGAAGACGCCCCGGTTTGTCCCGTGGAGCCAACCCATGAACAGAATTCGCGAATCCGGCGACGTGCTCAAACGAGCGTCAATCTAACCCAAGCCATCATGAGTCACGCCTCGAGCAAATATTTGTTGACCCAATAAATCAGCAACATACAAGATTTTCCACCCAAAACACTACCAACCACCCCGGTATTCTTAAATCAGGAAAGAGGCGGGCCGCCAAGCCCGTCTTTTTTCATTTCAGAACCAAGGAGTGTTACCAGAATGTCCACGCCGTCTCAGATCGCCGCTAATCAGGCGAACGCGCAGCAGTCCACCGGACCGCGCACCGTCGAAGGAAAATGCATCGCCAGCAAAAATTCCATGAAACACGGGTTAACCGGAAAATTCGTGCTCATCGCCGGCGAAGACCCCAACGAGTACCAGACATATATGGAGGAATACTTCGCCCAACACGTTCCCGCCACCATGGACGAGCAGTTCCTCGT
>Ga0105240_10001096_pt1 | contig 47799 bp, 49 predicted proteins | sample KBSC54metaG_FD_80426 | JGI IMG/M metagenome (GOLD analysis project Ga0105240, IMG submission 80426) | Corn rhizosphere microbial communities from Kellogg Biological Station, Michigan, USA - KBS C5-4 metaG | ecosystem: Host-associated > Plants > Roots > Rhizosphere > Soil | place: Michigan, USA... | reverse complement strand
TTTCGGTCACATCGGAGTAAGGACGAGCTGACCCGTCGATTCCGGGTATAATCCCCTCGAGCACCGTGAGCTCTTCCGCGCTGTAACAGGCGTGGCAACTGGCCTCGTCCCAGGCGGGATGCCGGTTGTAACCGTGGACGATTTCCGCCGCGATCCGTCCCACTTCTCCGGCGGCGCGGGCGGCCTGCACGTGGCACAGATCGGTGAAGAAGGAGATCGTGCCGGGGAGTCCCTCGGCGAGAGTTGGGTTTTCCGCGCCCCTGGTTTCCAGCTCCAGGACATCGAGGATGAACTGCCGGGCGGCCAATAACCAGCAAAGTGCGTCGGCGAGTGGGAACGTAACGCCCTGCCGGGTCTTGTGGTAAAGCTTTCCGCCGTCGGCATCGGTTGCGGCCTGGACGTGTTGCAGCGTCCAGAGCCAGAGCTTCATGGCGGTGCCGAGGGCGCAAGCACCGGTGCCGGGGCGCTCGGAAGCGATCTTCTTCAGCTCGGAAATCCATTGCTCGAACTGTGCCAGGAACAGTTCGTTGGTCATGGTGATCGAGAGCTGTAACCGTTGCACCGCCTCGGGCCCTTCGTAGGTGGCTTCGAGTTGCGCATCCATCCATTTCTGGCCCAGGAATCCCGGGCAATCTTCCGTGACGCCGTAGCCGCCCATCAGGCTCACCGCCTCGCGCATCATGTTCGCGCCATGGCCGGTGTTCCAGAGTTTGCAAGCCGGGCAGAGCACGTTCGCCAGGGAATCCAATTGGGCGAAGCGAACCAGCGGCTCCTCGATGGGCTGGTGGGCGCGAATTGCCTGGAGCGCCTCGTTTTGCGCCCTGGCCAGCTCCTTGACAGCCGCTCGACCGGTCAGTTTCCTTTCCGCTAAAAGGCGGTCCTTTTCCTTTTCGAGTGGGTCGAGTTCGTCAAACAGGCGAGCGGCGGCAAACCCGAGTGAGGCGCTGGATTCGCCAGTGGCCCAGATGTCCACCAGCCGATGCAGGGCGTCCTCTTTCTGTTGAATTCCTAATTCGTAACGGGGGGTCCCAGGCGCTCCCTGGCCGCCGCGGAAACGACGGCGCTGATACAAAATCACCGGCTCAACTGAGGACAACAGTTTCGCGGCGGTCATCAAACCGACCGTTACCCGCGTGCGACGGAACACCGCCTCGATGATGTCGCTGTGCGAATATTTCGGAATGATCACGCCCTTCTGAATGGTGTACCCGCCTACGATCCGGCTGGCGGGGACCTTAAGATTAAATACCGGATCGTTCGTCGATGAGAGCTGATGGACGAGTTTCTTGGTCGGCGTCCCGCGGTCCCAGATCCCGGGATCACCTTCTTCGAGGATGACCATACAGCTCCCTTTGAATCGCGGGTCGTCGGAGTCGACGGCTGCCGTGACCACATTCGCGAAGCCCATGTTGGTGATGAACCGGCCACGCTTCTCCACTTGCAGCAGCGGCTCCTGCCCATCCTGCCATTCGGACACGTGCACTTTGCCAGCCAGCATGCCGGTCTCGACGCCGACGAAAGGTATCGGCTCCGTTAGGGCAAAGGCTGCGCGCACTTGTTTGCGGCTTTCCCCAGCGGCTACGGGCGCGGCGGCTTTTACATATTTTTCCCGTTGCTCGGGGGTCCCGCGCTCGTGGATGGGGGCTAGGCCGAGGTTGCCTGCGAGGCTGCTGGTGGCGGCTCCGGCGTCGACCCACGCCAGTTCAAAAGCGATTAGCGCTAAAGTGAGATTCTTCGGGCCGGCAATAAATCCACCTTCCTCCGGGTCCAAAAACGCTGCGGTGATGCCGCTCTCATCGAAGTGCGGGAGCAAGGCTGCTTTCTCCGCTGTCCACTCGTGTGAGTTTCGCCCGCCATTCGCCACGAGCCGAGCGACGGGTCCCCGGGCCACCGCGCGCGCGCCTTGCACCAGCATGTGGAGTTCGTAGCGTTCCGCGAAGCGCCACATGATCTGGCGAATGTCATCGGAGGGGAGGGTGCGCAGGGTATCGGCGGCGAGGCGGTTCAGGGTTGCTGGCATAATATCACCATTGGTTTCCGCGCGATCGTAGGCGCGGCACACGGTACTGGACTCAGTATGCGCGCGAGGATACCGCGGCGGCAAACTGCGCAACGACCCATCTATTGGGATTCTTCAAACAAATTTTGGCGTGCAGATACCCGTGGTTCTCCTTATTTTCGTCGGATCGATTCCAGGTCACCTCCGCCCGCCCCCTGGTCAGCGGGTTTGCCCCAGCCGGTGTTTCCGCCACCATCTCTGCGGTCAGGCCTTTATAGCGTCGGTACCAAGGCGAGACCTGTCTCCATTCACATCGGCCACCTGCCACTGCGAATCCTGCCGGAGGTAAACGGTTTGGCTGGGGAAGGCGAAGTTGATGCCCTCAGCGTCAAAGCGGCGCTTCAGGTCGAGATTTAACTTTTGAAAACCCAGCAAGTACTCCTTCATGACTTTCGAATTCCACCAATGAACGACGAGGATGTTGAGGGAGGAACTTTCAAACTTGTTGAAGCTGATCAGCAGGTCGGCGGTTTTGGGGTGCGGACGATAGACTTCATCGATGATCTGCATCGCGCGTTCGATCTGCGCGGAAGGGGTATCGTATGTGACGCCGAGGTTCATCACCGTCTTGATGCCGGGCCGTTTGCTGATGTTAACGATGTTCGCGTTGGCCATGTTCTTATTCGGGATGCTGACCAGGAAGCCGTCCACATTGCGGACACGAGTACTTCGTAAGCCGATCACTTCGACCGTCCCCTGGATGGAGTCCAACTGGATTTCGTCACCCACCCGAAACGGTTTGTCCGCGAAAATCGCCACCGCCCCAAAAAGGTTGGACAGGGTATCCTGGGCGGCGAGGCCTACGGCCAGGCCGCCGATGGACAGTGAGGCGAGCAATCCCGTGACGTTCATGCCCAGATTTTGCGAGGTGACGAGGAAGGCCACCACCACGACGAAGATTTTGAAGGTCTTGCGGAGGATGGGAAACAGGTGCATGTCCAGCATGCCGTCCTGAGCCACCTCAACCCGCTTTTGCCATAAGCCCATCATCAGGTCGACGCATTTAATGGCCACGTAGGTCAGTGAGCCGGCGACCACAATCTTGAGGATACCAGCGATGAGAGCGGATTCCCGGTCCGGCCAGGAAAACAAACCCAGACCCACGTGGAGCAGGACAACGAAACAAACCACTTTGACGGGGCCGTGGAGCAAATTGAGCGTGAGCTCGTCCAGCCGGTTCCGTGTTCGCGCAGCCCATTTGCGCAATTGGACCTGGAGAGTGTAATCGAGCAGCTTGGACACATAGAAAGCCACCACCAGGTAAAGGAGTGCGGAAACATATTGCCAGATGGGATTACCCATCACCTCACCGCGCAGCATTTCGATGCGATCCAGCCCAAAGGTCAGCCAGGTCACTTTGACGGGGTCGACGGTGGTCGAAGTGGGTGGATTCGAGGTTGTGACTGCGGCGACGCTGGCCACCGGCATGGCGAGCGCTGCGGCGACCAGCCCGAGCATGAGCCACGCAGCCACCAGCCGCACCCACCGACTAATTGTCTTCCTGTTCATGTCTTCACTTTCCGTGGTGTAAGCATTCTAAACGGAACGTCGCCGGGGGCAAGCCAGAGGTCGAAGGCCTCCACCGAGCGGTTCGGCCGTGGAGGTTTGCCCATGGATTTTAAGCGGAACACCCCATCGCCCGTAATCGGGGTGAGCTTCATGTTAGATCACCTCCACATCGGAGGAGCATATGAAAAAACAGATTGGATATACACTACTCGCCGCGTCGCTAACTCTCGTCCCGCTCACGTTCACCACCGGGTGTGCCGTAACCAGTGGACGCGAGGGACCTAAAGCTTATGCCCAGGACAAGGAGGCCGCAGCTCGTATCAAGACCGCTCTTTATGCCGATCCGGTCGTAAAAGGTACTGAGGTGGGCGTGACGGTCCTGAACGGCCAGGTGCAACTCAGCGGCTTTGTCGATACTCCGGAGGCCAAAAAGCGGGCCGAAGAAATTGCGGCTTCCACTCCGGGCGTCGCGAAGGTCTACAATGACCTGATCGTCGGAACGGCCCCCACCGCGACGGGCCGGTAGTCTGCTAGACATCGTCCTGCCAGAACCCAATCGGGGCAGGACAAGGGCGAACCGCAACCGCCGATAACAGTTACCGGCGGACTGGTTCGCTGGGTCGGCACTCCGGAGCAGCCGGCGGCCATATAGATAGGAGCGCGGGCGCCCCCGCCCGCGTGTTCCGCAGGCAGATCGCGCGGGCGGGGGCGCCCGCGCTCCTAGGTCTTCGTTAGATTCGAAAATCTCATTTGGAGTACGAGCCGCTGCGGTTTTTAAAGCGTGCTCCGCGAAAGGCCACGGCTGTATCCTCAGCCGTGGTCTATCTCTTCGAACGCCCTTGACGCGGGGATAATTACCGCCTTACCAGCGTCTTCCCCGCGTGCCGGTTCCGGCCTTTGTGTAAGCCCTCCTTCGGAGACTAGGAATTTCCTGGGGGAACTTGGCGCGCCTGATGCTTAAAGAGCGTGCAGTGACAGCGCTGTACCAGATGTTAAGCCAGAAAGTAGTACCTGCAATGCAACTCCAAGATGTTTTGGTTCATCCCTCTGCGTTAAATAACCACCACTCCGGTTCGGCTGATGGAAATGGCCGCAGGCCCAGGCGGCCACATTTTCTGTCCGTAATTTGGGTGGCGGTGGTGCTGTCCTGCCTCGGGACAACGGCCTCGATTGCCCAAAACACGGCTAGTGTGATGTTGGCTTGGAATGCGAGCGCCGATAGCGGTGTGACCGGGTACAACGTCTATTGCGGCGTTGCTAGCCAGACCTACACCAATATGCTCCCCGTAGGCAGCCAGACCAACGCAACTTTCTCGGGACTCGCCCCGGCTACCATTTATTATTTCTCCGTGACGGCCGTGGACGCTCAGGGATTGGAGAGCCCCTTTTCCAATGAAATCAGCTACACGGCTCCCAACAACAGCGCCCCGGTGCTGACAAACACTCCCCCTTTCATTTCGGGGCTTCCCTCTCAGACCATCACCCTCAACACGACCGCGGGACCGCTGGCGTTCTCGGTAGGGGACCTGGAGACGCCTTCCGGGCTTGGGGTGTCGGTGGCGTGCTCGAATCCGACGTTAGTTCCATCTGGTAATATGGTGCTGACGAACGCCGGTACCAACTGGAGCCTCGCCATAACCCCGGCGACGGGAGAGACGGGCACGGCCACGGTGACTTTGACGGTATGCGACAGCGCGTTGTGCACCACGACGAATTTTCTGCTAACCGTGCTGCCGCTTCCAACTATCGTTCTGACGTCCCCCGTCAATGGAGCCGTCTTCCCGGCGACGAGCCCGATCAACTTGTCGGCGAACGTTAACGCCAATGGTCACACGATTGCCAAGGTCCAGTTTCTGGACGGAGCGATGCTGGTGGGTGAGTCCACGACAACGCCATATGTGTATAATTGGACGACGGCCAGTTCAGGCAGCCATAGTGTCACCGCTCAAGCTGTTTATGAGACGGTGAACACGGTCCGCTCACCGGCCGCCGCCATCACGGTGGCCGCGCCACCCAGCCTGCCTGCTCCGTGGCAATTCACGACCATCGGCACGCTCGGCATATCAGGCAGTGGCGTGGTATCCAACGGGGTCTATTCATTAACCGGGGCGGGAAACCTCAGTGGCTCAGCCGACAACTTCCAATTCCTCTTTCAATCATTGAGCGGCGACGGGGAAATTAGAGCCCAGGTGGTCTCGGCCCAGAATGTGGGCCAAAGCGATTTTTATGGCGCCATGATTCGCGAAAGCCTAACGAGTGGCTCCCGGTACGCTTTCATGGGAATCTCTCCCGCCACTGCGCTGCGCTGGCAACGTCGCGGTAACACCTCAGGTGGAACCTCGACGAGCAGGGGCGGGAACGCCACTCCTCCTAACGCCTGGGTGCGCGTCGTGCGCGCCGGCAATAACCTCTCGGGTTATAGCTCGGTCGATGGCACCACTTGGGCCTTGGTTAACTCCTGCAAGATCACCATGGCCCCGAACATCTTCGTCGGCTTGGCGGTCGCTTCCGGCAGCCCCACCACTCCCGGCTTGGGGGTGTTCTCAAATGTGACCGTTGTTCCGTGAAAGCGTCGGTTAGGATTTCGGCCTTCATTGCCGCGGTTGCCCTTGCGGGGCTTTGTGGCTTCTGGCGGGGCACGGCTTGGAAGGAGTTGCGGTCTCTTCCACAGTTTTCCAGGTCCACTGAACCTTTAGAAGTCAGAGCGGTCGCTCCCGACCAACTCACGGGACCTGCGCGTTTTCAGGCAGGAGCTTCGATGCTCGCGACAGACCCGCATGGCCGCGCCGCCGGAGGAAACGATTGGGCTGGTCTCCTGGCCGGCATTGACCCTCTCGCAGACCCCGAATTACGGAACGAAGCCTTGGAACGCGCCGTTTCCTCGGTCCCCAGCTCCAAACTGCAGGAGGCCCTTGCCGCGCTCGCGGGCGCAGAGGGTGGCACCGCTGCCGAATTCAGAGAGTTGCTGCTGCGCCGGTGGGCGGAAGGCAATCCCAAGACGGCGGCTGACTGGATAGAACAGTTCCGCGGCTTGAGTGTGTGTGGGGATTACTTAGTGCAAGTGGCGGTCGCTTGGGCCGACACGGATTATGTCGCAGCGTGGGCCTGGGCCAACTCCTTGCCGGAGGGTGAGAGTAAGCAAAAGGCCTTAATGGCGGCAGCCTACGAGGAAAGTAGATTCGATCCCAAAACCGTATTAGCCGCAACCTCGACTCTCCCTTCCAGCGCTGACCGCGACCGATTACTTGCCTATGCGGTCAGCCAGTGGACGAGCTCGGATCCCGCCGCAGCTAAACTCTGGGTGGAAAAATTATCCAACCCCACTCTCAGACAGATGCTTGGCGCAAGCGCGGTCGTGGCCCTGGCGGATAGCGATGGTGCGGGCGCCGCGAATTTGGCGGCCGAATTTCTGGATTCGGGGCCCGAACAGGATCGGGTTGCGGTCGCGGTCGTACAGCGCTGGGCTCAGAATGCTCCACTGAGCGCCGCCCAGTGGATTATCCAATTTCCTGATACCCCCGTTCGAGAGGAGGCCTTACAAGCCTTGGCGACGGTTTGGACCGCACACGATAACGATGGGATGTCCAGCTGGTTAAACTCTCTGCCGAATGGCCCGTTGCGCTCTGCGGCTGCAGAAGCCCAGTCCCAAGCGCTTAGAGCAACGGGCCTGGCCATGACCTCCCTGGCACGCTGAGTGCCGTCTCAGCGCCGGTCGGTCCATGTCTCCGTGAGGTTCTGCAGCTCGCTGCAACGCAGGGGGAGGGTATCCACTCTATGGGGGAAGGTCCGGTCCCAGCGCACGCTGAAGTTGTCCGTTGATTTGGCTTGTGTGAGGAGGCGAAAGCGCTTAAAGCCCATCTGCGATTTGCACTGAACCATCATGACGAAGAAGCGACTCCAAGCCCTGGCCCGCGAGCACGGTACCCCCATCGTGGTCCTTGACCACCAAATCCTGCGCGAGAACTACGCCGCGTTTAAAAAGCACCTGCCGAAGGTGCAAGCCTACTTCGCAGTGAAAGCCAATGCCGAACCTGCCATTGTCCGCACGCTGTATCAGGCCGGGGCGAGTTTTGACGTGGCGTCCCTGCCGGAGTTCATGTTGGTCTACGAAAACATCCGGCATTTGCCGGCCAGGGAACAACAAAACTTTATTTGGGACAAGATCATCTACGCGAACCCAACCAAGCCCAAAGAAACGCTCCGGGCTCTGGATCGCTACAAACCGCTCGTGACCTATGACAATTTGGCTGAGCTGAAAAAGATTAAGGAATATGCCCCGCACGCCGGGGTGGTGCTTCGATTGCGAGTGCCCAACACCGGGTCGATGGTTGAATTATCCTCCAAGTTCGGCTGTGATCCCGGCGAAGCCGTCGACCTTATCATGGAAGCCTTCAAGCTGGGTCTCGTGGTGGAAGGCATTAGCTTTCATGTCGGGAGTCAGTGCACGAATTTCCAGAACTTCGTTCAAGCCCTCGACATCTCGGCCGCCGTCATGAAGGAGGCCAAATCGCGTGGACACGAGATCAAGATTCTGGACATCGGTGGGGGCTTTCCCGCTCCTTACAACCGCCACGTCAAGCCGTTCAGCGCGCTTGCGCGCAAGATCAACGCCGAAATCGATCGATTATTCCCTGACGACATTCAGATCCTGGCAGAGCCGGGGCGGTTTCTGGTCGCCACCGCTGCGACTTCGGTGGCCCGCATTATTGGCAAGGCCGTCCGGGACGGTAAGACCTGTTACTATATCGATGACAGCGTCTATCATACGTTTAGCGGAATCATTTTCGATCATTGCCAATACCATTTGAATGCTTTCCGGAAGGGCAAGACCGAGGTGTGCGCTGTCTTTGGACAGACCTGCGATGCGTTGGACACCATCTCACTCTCGGAGGTGTTACCCGATCTCGAGGTGGAAGATCTGGTTTATTCGGAAAATATCGGGGCCTATAGCAGCGCGTCCGCCACCTGGTTTAATGGCTTTCCTCCAGCCAAAATCGTCCACATAAATCAGTAAGAGGCCGGGTCGGGCTCCGCCCTGCCCGGTGGAAGGCAGGACTCGCCGTTGGGATCAACCTCAAGGTCGACGGAGCCGGAACAGAGCGGACTGGTTGGTCGCGGGGAGAGTGACGGTATACGTTCCTCGAGAAAGCTGCGGTGGTTGGGCCACCGAGCTCCATCTGGTTGGCGCGGCAAGGCCGGAAGCGGTTTCGAGAATGAAATCCGGAGCCGTAGCGGGCCATCCGATCAGCAGCTTGTCGCCGGAGGTTGCGACCTGCAACGCGGGATCCCTCAACCGGATTTTGGCCAGGAAGCTGTCGCTGCCGCCGGCTGGCGAGGGTTGAAGCGGGGCGGTGGTCACCGGGAAATCGGGGGAGTAGGTGTTACCAATAATGTAGGCGGTGCTCTCACCGTCCAAGGCGATGCCGTAACCGTAGTCCTGCCCCGCCCCTCCGAGGTAGGCTGAATAGAAGACGGCTGAAGCATTGGTATTGATGGCGGTGATAAACACGTCGCTTACCCCCGCATTGCTGGCGCGCAGCAAGCCGAGGGTGTTGGTCGTCGGAAAATCGAGAGAGTAGGTGACTCCGACGATGAAGATGTTGCCGGCCGAGTCGACCGCCACATCCCAGGGCACTTCTGTGGAGCTGCCTCCAAAGAGTGCCGAATATAAAGGCCGGCCATCCGAATCAAATTTGGTGAGGAAGGCGTCGTAGCTGAGCGAGGACTCTACGCGAGTAAGACCGGGAACGTTGGTGATGGTGTTGAGAAAATCGGGAGAAAACGACGGCCCCACCACATAGGTATTGCCCGCGGGATCCAACGTGATGCGGTAGGCGTAATCGGTGTTCGTGCCGCCCAGGAACGTAGAGTATATCAGCGCACCGGCGGGTGAGAGTTTCGTCACAAACCCATCAAAAACTGAGGTCAAGCTCTCCCGGTTGTTGAGCAAGGGTTGAAAGGCATTGGTGATAGGAAAATCTGGCGAGGCCGTGAACCCGGCGACGTAAGCGAACCCGTTCGTATCGACCGCAATCCCCTGGCCCTCATCCAGGCCACTGCCGCCAAGGAATGTCGAATAAACTAATGCCGTTCCCCCCGCGGTGAACTTGGCGACGAAGCCATCGAATTCTCCCCCTCGGAATGCCCCCTGACCAGGCAGAGCACCTCGAGTCGGGAAATCGCCCGAGCCGGTCAATCCAGTCACATAAACGTTTCCGGAGCTATCCACGGCCACACCGTCCGCCATGTCCGTGTTGGTTCCTCCCATAAGAGTTGAGAACACCAGTTCCGAGCCGTTGGTGTTCAATTGGGCGATGAAAGCGTCCGCGTTGTAGATGCCGAGCGTGGGGTTGGGAGTGCCGGCTATTTTTGGGAAGAGGGCGTTTTTGGTGGGAAAGTTTGCCGATTGAGTAAAGCCGGCGACATAGGCCTGGCCGGATGCGTCGATCGCCAGGTCCAGGGCTCCATCGTCACCGCTGCCCCCCAGGTAGGTGAAATAAATGAGATTCTTGCCAGTGTTATCAAGCTTGGCTACGAACGCATCCCCGTTCGCGATACCGCCGCCAAAGTTCGGTTGCACACCCGTCCTTGGGACCGCGAACGGGAACTGAGTCGAGAGCGTCTGACCGGCTACGAATATATCCCCGGCCGCATCCACTTTGATCGCCAATCCGAGATCCGTGCTGTTGCCACCGAAGTACGTTGAATAGACCAACACCGGGTCGATGACCAGTGGCAGTTGGTGATTGTAGGGTCCCACGGTGAAGCTTACGAGGTTTGTGCTTTGGATTTGGTAGCCGCCAGCCACCGGGACACGGTTAGCGCCGTCCATCTGGTATAGCACCGGCTTTCCTTGGCGAACTTCATGTCCCTTGATGTTCAGCACCAGGTCGCCGGCATCGTTAAGAGCGAGTTTGTCGATACCCTGAAAACGCATTGTGATGCCGGCGGGATCGGCTCCCGGAGCAACCTGGAAATCGTACTCGAGCTTTTGGTGGTTGCCGTAATACAGAAGCCCGACCCCAGGATAGAGATCATCCACCCAGACTTTCGAATAGGTCGGAGCCCCGGCGCGCCACTGGGCTGGGTCGTTCCCGGACAGGTGATTAACGCGTCCTCGCAAAACATCAGCGCCTTGAATGGTGGCGTGGCTGTTGGCGTTCAGGAAGTCCACGCGCACGGTGGCGGTCTCGATGACCCGTGGCGCGGCCAGCTCTTGCCGCGCGTGCGGCGAGGACAGGTCGTTTGCCTCTCGCCGAACCAAGGTGAACTGGAGCTCAGCCGTCCCAACGCAGAACACGTAGTCGCGTCCGCGAGCCAGGAACCGGCCCGGGTTGCCGGGTTGGACGAGGTCGGGTTCGAAGAAAAGTTCGGGCCCGCCGGTGGTTAAGCCGGGCGGATTGGCAGGGTTTGCGAGAGGAATCGGCCCGTTGGCGAAGCTCAACGAAGTCACGAACACGCTGAGGGTGAAGAGAAAGGACGTGACGGACCATCGGCTAAAGAGCCCGGCCGCGGTTCGAGATCCGGAGCCGCTCGGGACTGGGGGAGAAGTGAGGGAAGGGATCATGGTTACAGTTCGCGAGTGTAGCCGACGCCGAACTGGAATTGGCCGTTGCCGCCGTTGTATTGGTCATGGTGGATGGGTATGCCGTAATCGAGACGGATCGGTCCGATGGGCAGATTCAGGCGAAGCCCAATACCCCAGTTGTCGTCGAAATTATTGAGATTCCAAGTATACGGCTTCGCGGCGACATTGCCGATATCGTAGAACAAAGCGAAGCGGACCCCCACGCCGTGTTCCTGCTCGATAATCGGAACGCTGTATTCCGCCGACCCGAACCAGTAGGTGTCTCCACCGATGGGTTCATCAAACCCCGGTTCCCGGGGACTGATGCTGTGGAATTTGAAACCGCGCAACGAATAGAGGCCGCCCAGGTAGTACCGTTCGTAGAACGGAACGTCCCCCGATTGGAGGCTTTCTGCGACCCCGGTGCGCCCAATCACTTCGAGGACATGGCCCGTGGCCAGGCCTTTGAAGTACCAGCTGGTCTTGAGCTCGAGCTTGTAGAACTCGCGGTCGCCGCCGACCACTTCGGCATTCATTTCCGTGCGCTGCCCTTTGTTCGGAAGACGAACACTATTGCGGGTGTCGTAAGCGAGCGAAGTGCCCACGCGAGAAAGCACGTTATATCCGGTCTCATCCAAAATGGCCTGCGGGACGTTCGACGGGATCACGTAGGGAATATGCGCGGGAAACCCTCGTCCTCCGGCGGGCGCCCCGGCGGGGTCGGCAGCGAAGCCGACCTCCGGGCCGTGAAAGCCGGAATTCAGCAGGATACCGACGTCCTCGAGGTTGTAGCTGATGCTCCCGATTAAGAAATCACTGCCTAACGCGCGCGTGAGGCTCACCCGCCCACCACCGCGCACCACGCTATAGATATTGTCCAGGCTGAGGTAATTCAGGTCCCGATAATAGAGATCAACGCCCAAGGAGAGCTTGTGGCCCAGGAACCAGGGCTCGACGAACGACATCATGTAGTCTTGCTGCTCGGTTCCGAGGGCCAGCCGCAGCCGAAATCGTTGCCCGCCACCCGTGAATGTCGGAGGGTGGAAGAGGTCGAAATTGCCCTGAGTCAATTCCACGAAACCGACGAGCGCATCCACTGAACTAAAGCCCGCGCCCATGGTCAGATTTCCGGTGTTCTTCTCATCGACGCCCACGATCAAGTTCTTGCGGCCGGAGATCGGGGGGTCGGTGGGTTCGGGCCGTGCATCGACCTTTTCAAAGTATTGCAGACCCTCCAACCGTTGTTTGCTGCGCTTCACGCGGACCATGTCGAACGTTTCTCCCGGGGAAACCGCCAACTCCCGCCGGATGACCTTGTCTCGGGTCTTGGTATTCCCGCGGATCTCGATCTTCTCAATCGAATACTTCTGGCCCTCGTCCACCTGGAATTCCAGGTCCATGGTGCCGGTCTCGGTGTTGGGTGTTTTAACCACGTTTAGCCCGCGCGGGGCGGTTACGTCGATGTAGCCTTTGGACCCGTAAACATCCTCCACATCCTCCGTGTCCTTGGTCAGGCCTTTGGGGGTGAAGACATCGCCAACGTCCATGATGAGACCATTGGGTCCGATTTTGCCCTTTTCACCTTTGAACGAGTGAATAAAGCGTAGGCCGTTGGTGACATCCGCGGTGCTGAAGATTTTGTTGCCGCTGAACTTGACGGCGCCGACCCGGTATTGGGTGCCTTCGGTGACAACAAAGCGGATGACCATCGAGTTGGGGGACGGATAAAGGAACTCCACATTCTTAATCTCAAAATCAAGGTAGCCTCCCTCGCCGTGTTTGCCGGTCCCATTACGATAAAAGTCCGCCAGCTTTTCCTTGTCCTCTTCGAATTGATCATCTTTCAGGACGCCGCTGCCGGTGAGCCAGGAGAACATCCAATGTTTCCGGGTCTTGATGATCTTGCGCAGGCGCTTTTGCGGGAAGGCCTTCGCGCCGACGAAGTCCACTTCGGAAATCTTAACCTTGGGACTTTCCTTGATGTCAAACGTAGCGGTGGCTCGCCCCGTATTCTCCTCGACGGCGAAGGAATAATTCGCTGTGGTTCTGGGGTAACCTTTCTTTTGATAAAGCTTTTGAATTTCCTGAGCGTCGGTGAAGAGCTTGCGCTCGTTGAAGGGCTCGCCGACTTTCGAGGTAATGGTCTTGAGGAGCTTGGAATTTTTGAAGCGCTTATTGCCCTGGAACCGGATCTCCGTCAGGCGGGGGTTGCCCTGGACGATGTAGGTGAGGATGACCCCGGGGGCGGTGTTCGTCAGCGAAATGCGAACGTTATAAAATAAACCGGTGGCGTAAAGGTTCCGGACATCTTCATCCACCGCGGCGGGCAAATAGGTATCGCCGGCTTTAACCCGGAGATTGGCGCGAACCAACTCGTCGGAAACGGAGGCGGGGCCGACATGTTTGATTTCGACTTTGGCCACCTTCGGAGCTGCGAGCTGAGCCTGGAGGGAAGGCAAACAGACGAGGGCCAGCAGCAGCCCGCAGAGGCGGAACACACATTTCATTGTCGGTCAGTTTGGCACATCGTCGTCGCTCACTTTCGCCGCGCTTTCGAAACGCGTATAGGACTTGAGAAAAGTCAAATGCACATCGCCGGTCGGGCCATTGCGCTGTTTAGCGATCAGCAGGTTCACCGGTTGGGCTTCGTCCTCAGACGGGGTGCTGCCACTGTCCTCGTCCTCGTTTCCCACCTTCGGACGATAGAGCAGCCCGACCAGATCGGCATCCTGTTCAATCGCGCCTGACTCCCGCAGATCAGACAGACGCGGAGCTCGATTTTTCTCTCGCTCCATCTCTCGATTCAACTGGCTTAGCACGATGACCGGGACCTCGAGTTCTTTGGCCAAAGACTTGATGCCGCCGGAGATGTCAGCGATCTCCTGCTGCCGGTTTTCTGCACGCCGCGAAGTAGAATGGAGGAGTTGCAGGTAGTCAATGACGAAAAGCTTGACGCCGTATTGCTGATGCATGCGCCGAGCCTTGGCCCGGAGCTGCAGAATGGAAAGGCCCGACGAGTCGTCGATGAACAGCGGGGCGTTGGCTAGCTTGCCGGCGGAGCCGGTCAGCTTGGGGAAATCGCGTTCGGCCAGAAAGCCCTCGCGGACGTTGCGCAGATTCACCCGGGACCGCGAGCAGAGCATGCGCAGAACCAGGGATTCGGAGGTCATTTCCAGGCTGAAGACACCGACGGGCAAACGCTGCTCCAAGGCCACGTGCTCGGCGATATTCATGGCGAGGGAGGTTTTGCCGACCGAAGGCCGGGCGGCAATGACCACCATTTCTCCGCCATGCAATCCGCTGGTCATTTTGTCCAGGTCATGAAACCCGGTGGCGATGCCCGTGAGCATGCCCTGACGCTGGTGGAAGTCCTCGATTGTGTTAATCGCTTTTTTGACCAGGTCCTTGATCGAATTAGTATGCGCCTGGACGCGCGATTCGCTGATCCGCAGAATGTCGCGCTCGACTTCGTCCATCAGCGAGTCCACCTCGCCTTCAAATTCGTAGACCCGCCCCACCACGTCGTTGCAGACGTGGATCATTTTTCGCAGCAGATACTTCTCTTTTACAATTTCGAGGTAGTAGCTCAGGTTCGCTGCGGACGGGACCGTATCGGGCAACGACGACAGGTAAGCGATGCCGCCAACCTGTTCCAAGAGTTGCCGATCCTTGAGCCGCTGCTGGAGGGTGATGACGTCAATGGCTTCCCGAGCGTCATACATCTCGGCCAGGGTTTGGAAAATGGTCTGGTGTCGGAGGTCATAAAACACCTCGTCGCCCGACTTAAACTTCTCGATGCATTCGCCCAGGCATTCATTCGGTGAAAGCAACACACAGCCAAGAACGCCCTGTTCAGCCTCGGGGGAATGAGGAGGGAGGCGGTCCACCCTGCCGGTTGGGGCGGCGGCGGGTTTCTGCCGCGGCTGGCGCTTGAGGTCGGGAGCCGGGCTTTCCGTGGCTGCTTGAGTCATGCGAAATCAGGTACAGGAAGGGGGCGGCAGGAGCAAAACAATGTTAATCACAAGCCACTGTGAGCTACCGGTGAGCAGATGTGAACAAGTGGCTCGAAGAACGAAGGGATCGGGCGAGGTCTTATCTCTCAGCTTGGTTCGACTTGCTGGCCCAGTAGCGCCGCATTCGTCGTCGCCGTTTCCATTCCTTGTAGTATTCCCAACCAAAGATCATGGTCAGAGCCACTCCAAAAAAAGCCAGGGGCAAAATGAGGTGCAACCGCGAGCCCTTGGAAAAGCTGAAAGTCGCAAGCTCTTTAGCATCTTCCGGAGAAATGGCGCTCAACAGGTTCATAGCACCTTTTAGCCCATATTTGGGTGGCAAGGCAAGACCCGAAATCGTGCCTTATCGGGCCTGACCATGCCTCTCGGTCTTACGAGGGCATGGCAGGGTGCGTTGAACAATCGCCACGGATCCAACCGCGTCCACCTGGAACCCATTCCCGTGTTAAGGTGATGGGTCTCTGAGCCGGTGCTAAGAAAATTCGACTTCGGAGTCCTTGGGCAAAGCGACCAGGCCTTTGGAGATGGCGAACTTCGTGAGGCCGGCGACGCTGTGGATATTGAGCTTGCGCATGATGCGTTCCCGGTGGGTTTCGACCGTGCGCACGCCCACGTTGAGGCGGGAAGCGATCTCTTTGTTGCTCAGGCCTTCGGCGATGGCGACGAGCACCTCGCGCTCGCGATTGCTGAGTTGAGCCGGGTGCGGCCCTTCGCCCGGCCCATGAACAAACTGGTTGAGAGCGACCCTGGCCACGTCCGGGCTGAAGAAAGTCTCACCTGCCTGGACCGATTGGATGGCGTCGACCAGTTCTTCCGGCGAGGCTTCCTTCAGAAGATAGCCCCGAGCGCCGCACTGCAGGATGCGGACGACGTATTCGGGATGTCGATGCATTGACAAAATCAATACCTTGATGTTCGGGCTCTCCCGGCGGAGGATCTCGGTGGCATTCAGGCCGTTCATCTGCGGCATGTCAATGTCCATCAGCACGACATCGGGCATCAGTTCTTTAGCCTTCCGAACGCCCTCTTGTCCGTCGCTGGCCTCCCCGACAACCTGGACCTGGTCGTTCAACGCCAGGCACGAGCTCAGCCCGCGTCGAACCACTGGGTGATCGTCAACCAGGAGCACCCGGATGGGCGATTTCCTGTTGGATTGTGGCTGAGGCTTTTGAGCGGAGTTCCACGGAGCGGACCCGGAGGCCTGTTTCGAGCTTGGTTGAGCCACCATTGGTTGAGCCATTTTCATAAAAGAACCGACCCTGTTAGCCATGTGCGTTCGTTGACTGTATCTCGTTGCATCTGGCGTGAACTTTACGCACCACGCACACGGTCCACAATCGGGGCGGGACCGGGACCTGCTCCCGGTGAAATCAAGGACCTGAGACCGGGGGTTTCCCTGGTGAAGGTAGTGGTGAGATGGATATTGGATGGCCCGTCAGGCAGGAGGAAACTCCGAATTCTCCGACCCCCTGAAACCGTTTCGACGCGCCCTGCCACGGGAGGCAGAGTGATCCGGGCCTGGTAAGGCCGATGCTATAGCGGCGCCGAGGACGAGTGGCTAGGTTGGTCCTGTTCGCCGGGGAAAATGACTCGCCAGTAGGCCGGAGCAGCCCGAGAACGCGCGCCTACTATTATGAGTGCTCGCCTTGAACCCAGGCTGTTGCGTGCTGGGTCAGTTCCGCGGAGTTTTTGAGATTAAGCTTTCGCTTAATCTGCTCGCGGTAATACTCAATTGTCTTCACGCTCAGATGCAACTCCTGGGCGATTTCACTGGTCTTCTTCCATTGCCCAATAAGTTGGAACACTTCCAATTCTCGGTCGCTCAAACCCTTGACGGGCGACTCCTGGATGTCGGTCTTTCCCCGAATTTGCTGTTGAAGCATCTTGGAGGCGAGAGCTTCGCTGACGTAAATATTTCCGCTGAGGACGCGGCGGATGGCGGCGATGATTTTGTCCAGGGCCTCTTCCTTCATCAAATAGCCGAGTGCCCCCGCCCGGAAGGCGATCTCGGCGTAGATGGACTCGTCGTGGCCGCTCACCACGAGCACCGGGATACGTGAATGTTGGGCCTTGATGTTGCGCATCAACTCGAGACCACTGCTATCCTTGAGGGAAATGTCGGCAATCACCAGGTTTGGCAGGAGTTTCTCAATCGCGCTGAGAGCGTGAGCGGCGTCTTCCTCCTCACCGCAGACCACGAGATCGGGTTGGCGGTTGATCAGTTGGGCAATGCCATACCGCACCACCGCGTGATCGTCCACGAGCAAAATCCGGATTCGTCGATCTTCAACGCGATTTGGTTCTTCAGTCCGGTTTGATTTGGCCTGGGCCATGATCGTCGGTAGTAACGCTACACCACACCCCGCCCGGGAGCGCTCGCAAATCTGCACGCGAACCGACTCGCTCAAGTGAACGTGGCGAGCCCCATTGTGCAACACGCCAATCGCCTGTGCAACCTAATACCGGGAGCAGCGCGGGAGCGCGGGAGCGGCGTGTGCGCCCGCGCGCGCTGCCGCCGGGGGTGGCCTGCTTGACTGGAGGTGATTCCCCCTTAGACTCTGGCTATGTCTTTTGAGAAGGAAGCTGGCTCAAATGGGTCTTTTTTCGTGCGTACGACATGAAAAAGCCCTCCGTGATGGTAATTTTCCTGACGGTCTTTATCGACCTCGTCGGGTTCGGGATTGTCGTGCCCCTGGTGCCGATTTTTAGCCGGCATTTTGGTGCCCATGGCGCTGTCATTGGTTTGATCATCGCCTCGTTTTCGGCCATGCAGTTTGTTTTCTCTCCGATCTGGGGGCGGCTGTCTGACCGATATGGAAGGCGGCCCATCCTGCTTTTGAGCACGGCGGGAGCGGCGGTGTCGTATGTCGGTTTTGCGTTGAGCTCCGGGATGGAAAGCCATTCGGCGGCGATTTGGCTGATGGTTTTGTCGCGCGGTTTTGCCGGAATGTGCGGCGGCAACATCACGGTCGCCCAGGCCTACATCGCTGATATCACCCCGCCGGAGCAGCGTTCACGGCGGATGGGCTTGATCGGAATGGCTTTTGGGCTGGGCTTCATCTTTGGGCCGGCCATCGGCGGGTTCAGCTTGAAGCACCTTGGCAACACCGGGCCCGGCTGGATCGCGGCCGGCCTCTGCGCCGTGAATTTTCTACTGGCCTGGTTCATCCTGGTCGAGAGTCGACAGGCGAGTTCGGCGCACGTCGCTCCGCGCCCGCACCTGAGCCAATGGATGCACACGCTGACGCAGCCGAAGATCGGGCTGCTGGTGATGGTGTTCTTCCTGGCCACCTTCTGCTTCAGTTGCTTTGAAAGCACCTTGCCGCTGATTGTGACGGATAATTTCCACCTGAATATCCAACGGGATGAAACCTCCGCCTCGACGGTTGCGTATTTGTTTGTCTTCTGCGGTTTAATCGGCGCGCTCGTGCAGGGAGGAGCGATTGGGCGGATGGTTAAGAGATGGGGAGAGACCAGGCTGATCGCGATTAGTTTGGTGCTCACCGCGGTGAGCCTCGCCTTATTACCGTTCATCTCCGGCAATGCGGAGCTTTCCTGGGGCGTTCTCTTCCGGCCCGAGGGCCGCTCGTGGCTGGCCATGCTTGGGGCCTTGGCGCTGCTCTCGGTGGGCTCAAGTCTTACCCGGCCGCCGCTCTTTGGATTATTGTCCAACTTGACGCCACCGCACGAGCAGGGCGCCAACATTGGGGTCGCCCAGGGCGCGGGCAGCCTGGCTCGAATTCTCGGCCCGATCTTCGCCACTGGACTCTTGCCGTTTATGCCTCCTTTGCCGTATTTGATCTGCACGGGGATCTTATTGGGCACGTCTTTTATCCTGGCCCAGCGCTTTCGGGGGGAACGGGCCGCGGCGGCTGTACCTCCGGCCGGCGAAGTGGCTAACCCCTGAGCTCGGGGGTTCCGGGCTGCTCCGAATGAGAACGGATATACCGGGTGGTTTGACGGCTCGAAGGCTGGGTGCCAAGTCATGGTGGGCCTTGGCCGGATGGGGCGCCTGTGGAGTCGTCCTCGGGGCGATCGCCCAACCCATTCAGACCAAAGGCCCCTTGCGCTTTGAGGTCAGTCTCCGATCCGGGCTGGTATCTTCTAATCTCGAGGGCCGTCTCTTTGTCGTGCTCAGCCCGACGAATAATCCTGAACCCCGGGAGGGGTTGGGAAGAACCGGCCTCGATGCACCGCCGGCTTTCGCGCGCGATATCCATGAATTCCAGTCGGGGGACACTGTAACATTGGGTGAGGGCGCTTTCGGTTTTCCGGTCGCCCACCTGGGCGAGTTGCCGGCGGGGGATTACTTCGTCCAGGCGTTGGTGGATCGGGCTTACGAACTCCGTATGCCGAATGCTCCAGGGAATTTGTATAGCGTGCCACAGCAGTTGCATGTGGATCCGGTTCTGGGCGGGGTTTTCCACGTCGAACTTTCCGAGCAATTGGCCGAGGAGGAACTGCCGCCCGACAGCGAGGAGATAAAGTATGTGAAGGTGCCTTCTCGGTTGCTCACCGCCTTCCATCGTCGTCCCATGTTTCTCCGTGCGGGAATTCTCCTACCCGCAAATTATCTTCGGGAACCCTCTCGAAAGTATCCACTCTGGGTGCGTGTTGGAGGCTTCAACACCCGATGTTGGGCGCTCCAAAAGCTGAGCGCGCACGAGGCATTTCGGGACGTTTGGCAATCGGCAAAAACTCCGCCGTTTATTTTGCTGCAACTGGACGGAGCGGGCCCATACGGGGATCCGTATTACGTCGATTCCGCGAACAATGGCCCCTATGGTGAGGCCCTGACGACCGAGCTGATCCCCTACGTGGAGGCACGATTCCGCGCTCTCGGCCAACCTCAGGCCCGGGTGCTCTCCGGGACTTCCACCGGCGGTTGGGTTTCCTTGGCTCTCCAGATATTCTACCCGGATTTTTTCAACGGCACCTGGTCCTCCAGTCCCGACCCCGTGGACTTCCGCGCGTTTGAGTTGGTGAACGTTTACGAGGGCACGAATGCTTACGTGAACGAGTTTGGGAACGAACGGCCCAGCGAACGGGCGCTCGACGGTGATGTGGTGCTCACGATGCGGCGGGAGGTTGGGATGGAAAATCTGCTGGGGCGAGGGAATAGTTACGTATCCTCAGGGGGGCAATGGGGCGCCTGGAACGCGACCTTTGGGCCCCGTGGTCGCGACGGAAATCCCTTGCCGATCTGGGATGCCCAAACCGGGACCATCGACCATTCGGTCGCTGAAGCGTGGAAGAAATACGATTTGAGGCTGGTGCTGAGGAAAAATTGGAGAACTTTGGGCCCGAAACTGCGAGGCAAGCTGCACATCGCTGCCGGTGAAGCCGATCAGTATTTCCTTAACAACGCCGTTCATCTTTTGGACGAGGACCTTTCGGAGCTGGATCCGCACTTCTCCAGGACGATCGCTTACGGCCGCGGCAAAGGCCATGGCTGGATGGACATTTCGTTGGCGCAGATGCTCGAGGAAATGCGCGTCGCCACCTCGGGCCGGCTCCGAGAATAGCTAATTGCGTTCCCTGCGGCTGGCCCTCCGCTCCCTGGCCCGAAGGGACGCCTCCGGCGGAGCTCAGGCGCTTTTCGCCAAACGAGGCTTGGCTTCCCGCAGTAATCGACGCAGGCGGTCCGGGAGGCGTTTCACGAGTTCTTCGTAACCGCACATTCTTAGGGCGGCCTGGGTCAATAAGTCGACCATTCCGCAGGCATCGGCCACGCTCACGTATTCAGACCGTATTCGGTGGCCCGGGCCACAATTGTGATAATTCCCCAAGGCGATGCAAACGGCGGCGCAACGATACCCGAACTCCTGGTAGGCTGTGGCTTCACACGTGCCTCCTCCCATCAACCCGCGTTGAAACGTGAAGGATTTGCCCGTCGCCAGTTCATTGGCGACTTCACCCAGAAAGCGGGTTGCCTCTGAATCGAAGACTGACGCCCGATCGCCGACGCGCAGGATCACGCCCTGACCCATCTTCACGCCCGGCAGTTCACGGCTGGTTTCCAGCGAGATGACCAAAGAATCGTGAGGTAGCGTTCCCGTTGCGGCCAGGGCCAATGCGCCATGAAAGCCGACCTCTTCGGCGCGCGAAAGGACGCCGATCACATGAACCGGAGCCCGGGTTTTCTTTAGCTCGATCAGCGTGGCCAGGATTGCAGCCGCGCCGATCAGGTCGTCGCAGGCGCGGGCGTAAATCCGCCCGCGTTTGACCGCGAAATCCGGCACATCCCACACCGCAAAGGTTGGGCTCACCGGTGGAGCCAGGCGAGCCCGGATCTCAAATTGCCTTTCCTTGTTCATCCGGCGACTACCCAGCCGGGCGGAGATTTCCCCAGGGATCAGACGGATGGGTGTGCCTCGGCGGAAGAAGTGGTCGGGAACGCCGCCCTTGAATTGGGCCAGCCAGCGGGTGGGACCGAGCTTCCGCAGGATTTCAAATCCGGGATGGTCCAAATGGGCGGCGAGCGCCAGTGGGCGTTTGGTTCGTGATTGCTGAAGTCGCACCAACAGGTTGCCGAATTGGTCTCGTGCGCAGGTCAGCCCGTGCTCGGCGCAGATCCGTTCCACCTCGTCGCGAACGGCGTGTTCGTGGTAGGGAGCGGTCGGGTGCCTCAACAACCGCTCCGCCAACCTGCAAAATGCTACTTCCTTGGTCACCGGTGAGCTCGTTTTAAGACCAAGCGTTTTCCGGTTCAGCGGAGGAACAATTGGGCGGCGGCATCGGCGAAGCGCAACCCGCTGGGGGTTAGATGAAAACTGGTGGCGCCTTTATGGGCCCAGCCCTGGCCGGCCAATTCTTCCATCTCCTTGCTCCATTCGTTGCGCATGTCGTAGCCCGTGACCTCCCGGAACTGCTCGAAAGGCCAGCCGGCGACCAGCCGCAGGCCGAAAGCCGCGGTTTCCCCGGCGCGCGCCAGCGGTGGCAGTTCTTCCCGAGACTCGATGGCGCGCCGCCCGCGCTCGATCTGCTCGCAATACATCTGGGTATTGGACCAGTTCTTTGTACGTACGCCGCGGACGTAGCCAGTGGCACTGGGGCCCAGACCATAAAACGACCCGCCTCGCCAATAATTGATGTTGTGCCGACAGCCCAAGTGCGGCCAGTCGGTTGAACAGGGCGAACCGGCGCCCGGTCCAGTGGGCGCACTGCGTGCGAAGTTCGCCACCTCGTATTGGTGGAAGCCGGCTCCGCAGGCGGATTCGACCAGTTGATCGTACATGGCACAGGCCAGGTCCTCATCCACGGCAAACTCCCCCGCCTGGAGTTGCGCATAGAGCGCGGTATCCTCTTCGTAGATCACTTCGTAGCTGGAGAGATGTTCGCTGCCCAAGGCAATTGCCTCGGTTAACGTCTCGCGCCACATGGGCAAAGTCTGACCGGGAATCGCGAACATCAGATCAAGGTTCAGGTTCTCAAAACCGGCGCGACGCAACGTGTCGAAGGATTTGAAAACCATCTCACGCGTGTGAACCCGTCCCAAGCGGTCCAGCAGGCCCTCGTTGAGCGATTGCACCCCCATTGACAGCCGGTTTACTCCGTGCGCGTGGAGCAACTTCGCTTTATCCAAAGACACTGTGGCGGGATTGCATTCAACCGTCCATTCCTCGGCGCCCACCAGCTTCAAACGAACCATGGCCTCCAAAACTTTCTCCCACTGCCTCAGATTGAGCAGCGAAGGCGTGCCGCCGCCAAAGAAGATGGTGCTCGGTCGGAGGTCGTTGGCGACCATTTCCAACTCCCGAATCAAGGCTTCGACATAGCGGTTGATCAAGTCGCCCCCGGAAGGCTCAGAGTAAAATGCGCAGTAAGCGCACTTCTGGGCGCAGAAGGGCACGTGCACATACAGGCTGCGGATGAGTTCGGCAGGTGATTCCGCCATAAGGGCACAGTAGCCCAAAGCGGCGCAGCCGGCCAGGAAAATGGCGGTTGCTCAATCCTGATCGGGCCGATCGGGAGTGATATCGGGAGGCCCATTTTGGTCTTTACGTTTCCAGTGGATGGCCACTTAATCTGCCGCGATGAAAATTGTATTGGCGTATTCGGGCGGCCTCGACACTTCGGTCATCCTCTCGTGGCTGAAGGAAAAATACAGCGCGGAGATCATCGCGTTCTGTGCCAACATCGGCCAGGAGGAGGAGCTCAAAGGCCTGGAAACCAAGGCTAGAAAGACCGGAGGTTCTAAATGTTACATCGCGGACCTCCAGGAGGAGTTCGCGCGAGATTTCATTTTCCCCATGTTCCAGGCCAGTGCGGTTTACGAGAGCCAGTATTTTCTGGGAACCAGCATCGCCCGTCCGCTGATCGCCAAAGGGATGATCGAGGTCGCGCGCCAAGAGAAAGCCCAGGCCTTGGCCCACGGCGCTACGGGCAAAGGTAATGACCAGGTGCGCTTCGAATTGACGGCCGCCGCCCTGGCACCGGAATTAGAGGTGATCGCCCCCTGGCGCGACGCGTCCTTCCGCGAGCTCTTTCCCGGCCGGGCGGAGATGATTGCCTATTGCGAGGAGAAGCGGATCCCGGTCCAGGCTTCGGCTAAAAAACCCTATTCGATGGATCGCAACCTTCTGCACATCTCGTTTGAGGCTGGCATTCTGGAAGACCCCTGGATGGATGCGTTCGCTCCGGCGAATAAAGAAATGTTCAAACTCAGCGTGGCGCCGGAGGATGCTCCCAACCGGCCGGAATATGTCACCCTGGATTTCAAGAGCGGTGACTGTGTCGCCGTGAATGGGAAGGCATTGAACCCGCTGGGAGTGATGCGGGCGCTGAATAAACTCGGGGGGAAACACGGGGTCGGCCGAGTCGACATGGTCGAGAACCGGTATGTCGGGATGAAGTCCCGCGGGGTTTATGAAACCCCGGGCGGAGCGATCCTGCATTATGCGCATCGGCAGATGGAAACGCTGACCATGGACCGGGAGGTGATGCATTTGCGCGACTCGCTCGTGCCCCGCTACGCGGAGTTAGTTTACTACGGGTACTGGTTTGCCCCGGAGCGCCTGGCCTTGCAGGCTTTGGTGACCGAAAGCCAAAAGAACGTCACTGGGACAGTGCGCGTGAAGCTTTACAAGGGCAACATCATGGTCGCGGGGCGCCGTTCGCCAGTAAGCCTTTACAGCCCGGCGATCGCGACCATGGAGGCGGATCCCACCAAGGCTTATAACCAGGACGACGCCACGGGTTTTATCCGACTGAATGCGTTACGGCTGAAGGTGGCGGCGAGGGTCGGGCGCGGCTCCAAAACCAAATAATTTATGAACGAACCCATCATGTTCCAGAAATTTCCACAGGTGCAAAAAGTCGACGCGGGGACTTATTGGTGGTGTGCCTGCGGTCGGTCGAAAGGCCAGCCTTATTGCGATGGATCGCACAAGGGCACCGGCCTGGGCCCGATTAAGATCGAAATTAAAGAGGCCAAAACCGTGGCCTGGTGCGGGTGTAAACGATCGGCGGCTGCGCCTTTTTGCGACGGGACACACTCGCGGGTCTAAGTACCGCCTGAGGCGCGGTGACTTAAGGCTCAGGCTTTCTTTTTAAAAAGCTCGCTCGTGTCGGCCATATTCAGAACCGAGAGATCCAGGCCGGCACCCGGGTCGCGGTCCTGGGCATTGCGCAACTGATCCGCGATTTGTTCGACGGTCGGTCCGGAGAAATATTTCACCACACCCACGCTCACGGCCGCTTTGAAGATAACGGCCAGGAGACAATTGTCGTCGATGCAGACCACGAACATGCTGTGTTTCTCGCCCTGCTGGTAGACGCTGTTAAAATTGGTTTCGTGGACGAGGTTGGCGATGGTCTGGTTGGCCATGTAGGCTCCGGAAGCCAGCGCGGCAATGGTGGTGAGATCAAATTGGCGGGTGTCTCCCTGCCCAATAATCAGGAAACCGCCTTTGTCGATCACCAGCGCGGTCGTGGCATCGCTCTTTTCGAGCAACTCGCGTAGCGCGTCATCGAGGCGCTGAATGTCTTCCTCGATAAGTTGGGGCAAGGTTCCCATGTCATGCGTACTGCGGCGTTCCCTGGCTGACAAATTTGTGCAGCAACATGCGAGTGATCATGTTGAGCGTTTCAAACACACCCTCGCACTTGTGGGCCGTCGAGGAGAAGGAGGGCACTTGCACGTCCCGGTTGTTAAGCAGGAATTCCATGTATTCCATGGGCGCGATGTTGGGCAGATCCCGCTTATTGAACTGCAGGACGTAAGGGATATCCGACATGTTCAACTTCAGCGATTTGAGGTTCTCCTCCAGGTTCGTGAAGCTCTCGACATTCTCCGACATCTTTTCGTACTGCGAATCGGCGACGAAAACGATCCCGTCAACGCCGCGCAAGACGAGCTGGCGGGTGGTATTGTAAATGACCTGTCCGGGAACGGTATAGAGCTGGAACTTGGTTTTGAAGCCCTTGATGGACATGGCTTCGATGGGCAGGAAGTCGAAGAACAAGGTTCGGTCGGAGCTGGTGGCTAACGAGACGAGCTTGCCTTTGTTCCCGGCGGCGGTCTGGACGTGATCGTGTACCTGCACCAGGTTGGTGGTTTTACCACCCATGGCCGGTCCGTAGTAGACGATCTTGACCTGCAGTTCTTTGGTTGCCTGGTTAATGATTGCCATAATTCATTTAGGTTTGTGATCCAGCTCGGCGGCGAGCGACGCCAACTGCGCCGTGGGCAACGGCTCACCCGCTCGGCCGAAGGCGGCAAAGAAAATTGCGTTCACACGGAAGATTTTCCAGGGAACATTGCCCACCGTGAAATTAAGGTTGTTGAGTTCGCCCATGCGCAATTCCTTGGTGCATTGGCTTACCTTGCCGAAAATTTGGGGCAGGAAAGCGGCCAGGGTGTCGGCGTTGACCTCGGGCGGCAGTCGGTTGGCCACCATCAGGCCGTCGGGCAGGGCGATCAGCGCTCCCGCGACGCCCTCCAGCGACGCCGTTCGCGAGACAACTTCATTGGGCGTGGCATATTTGGCCACGAATTTTGTCCCCGGCGTGGGGCCCCGTTTGACCTCCGACTCGTTGACTCTGGCCGTGTCGGCGCTTTCATCCCAAACGTAGTAATTAGTGTCCGTGGGGCGCGCGGTGGCTGCCGCCGCCGCCGCAGCTGATTCGGGTTGAGGGAATCCGAAGAACAAATTCGGGATTTCTTCGTCGACGGAAACCTTCTGTTGCCCTTTGGTGTGCTCCTTTTGGCGCGCCAGGAAGATAGGGGCGACCACCTTCAAAGGCAGTTCCAGCACGGCACCGTCGTGAGCCGAGTTGGTCGGCAGCATGGCCGGTTTGACCCAGGAGCGCACTGATTTCCAGGAGAAAGCGATTCGGCCCTGTTTGAGAGCCTGCTCCACCGCGCTGAACGGCAGGGCGACCTTAGCCTCGACCAGGTTAAGGTCGATGATTTCCTTGCGCACTGCTTCCGGCCAACCTTCGGCCAGGCCGGTCAAACCCACGAGCAGGGGTTCGCCCCCGGTGGCGGCTTTGGCCGGTTGAGGAACCGAGGCCGGCAGGGTGGGCGCATGTTGGGGTCTGGCAATGTGATCCCGAACCGGCTGCGCCGCAGCGCTTGCCGGCGGAGCGGCGGGCGCTGGAGCCGCAGATGGCGGGATCCTCGAGAAAGGGATTGGCGCTGGAGTCGCCGACGCTGAGGGGATCTGCGGCGCGAAACTCGGGGGCGCCGGCGGAGCGACGGTGAAGCGCGGCACCATATCTGCCGGAGCGGCCGCGGGAGGCGGGGTCGGAGCGCTGCTGGGTGAAAAGGAACCGCGCGTCGAAAGGGGGATTGCCGGGGCGGCCGGGGCGCTGGGCGCCACTGGGGCGATTTGACTCGTCGGTGGCGACACGGAGGAAACGGGGAGATTGTGTCGGGCGGGAGTAATCGGGGCCGCCTCTTCCTCCTGTTGCTCGGGGCCGTCGTTTAAGTCGGAATTTTGACCATTGCTATCGAATGGACTGCTGATCTCATCGGGCACCCGGACCTGGCGCTGCACGCGGCGGCGGGTGATCAAGGCAGGATTAAGCCGTGAGAGAATTTCGGCCAACGGCAAGGGGACCAGCACGCGGTCGCGGTCATTTTCCAGGCTGAAAACGCCCGAGGCGGCCTGGCGCAGTTCGCCGAATGAAACCTTCACCACGCCTCGGGAAAGTTGGGCGAGCACTTTTTCGAGGGGAACCGAGATCGTCCGATCACCGACATCCGTCTGCTTGACGCGGGGTTGCAGTTCCAGGGGCAGGCCCTCGATGATGCTCTGCAAAGGTATCTCAACACCTTTGCCATTCGCATTCGGGGCATTCCTGCGGGCCGCCGTGGCGGGAGCGCCCGAGTTGTAGTTTGGAGCAGCGGGTGGGGGCGCCGCAGGAAGGCGCTCCTGGGCATAGGCTTGCTCGCCTCCAGCCGGAGTGCCTTGAGGCTTGCGCAATAGACTTTTAAGGAAGCCAAGCATATTGATCTGTTTCGGTTAAACTGCTTGAAAGCACGCGGTTGCAGGAAGCATGCCATCTGTGCACTCCGGAGCCGCCCTCATTTTCCAGATCCAATACGGGCTTCGCCAGATCACTGCGGGATAACCCACAGGTCAATCGGACCCGATGATTTTGCCATTCCTCAACTCCTATTCCGGGTGTCTCATCAGTGGACTGGTTGTCCCGTGTCTGCCCGGTTTTCTGCGTTTTTTTGCCATTTGTGAGGCTAAAATCAGTAGGCCTGGAGCGTGTGGTCGTCAGACTTGCGAAAAGCAACGGCCCAGTTCAGTGCGACGGCCCGGAGGGGATAAAGCCGATAATTGCGGATTCAAGGTCCTGGCGGGCGGCATCGCGGACGCAAAAAGACTCAGCCGGGCCCGTTCACGGAACAAAGCATGCTATGTGGCAAGCATAGAAACCGATTTGCCTTGCGGCATAAGGTGGGGCCAATTCAAAATTAGGCCCTGGGTAAATGACTATGGAAATGCGCCACAAAGTCCTGATCGTGGACGATGATCCAGCCGTGCTGGAGCTCTATCGCGAGTTGCTCGCGGAGCTTCCCAGCCAGCCCGAGATTTTTGTCGCGGCGTCCGGGGCACGCGCGCTCTCCCTGCTGAAAGCGGAACCTTTCCGCCTGCTGCTGTGCGATTTAAAAATGCCGAAAATGGATGGCTTGCAGGTGCTCTCCATCGTCCGGCGGCAGTTTCCCGAGCTCCGAACGGTGGTGATGACCGCCGTTCAGGACGATGAGTTCCGTTCGCGCGCCTATGGGTTGGGAGTGGATTTGTATTGGCTGAAACCCGACACCCATCAGAACATGCAAATGTTCTTGCAGTGCATTGAATCGCTGATGGGCAAAGACAACGACGGAGGCGGTTTTCGGGGCATCCACAGCAAAGGTTTGATCGATCTTATCCAGATGGAATGCCTTTCCCAGAGCTCGACGGTGTTGCGGGTCACTCGCGGCTCGCTGATGGGACGGATCTGGATCAACGGTGGGGAACTTTTTGATGCCGAGATCGAAGGAGCGCGCGGCGAATCGGCTTTCCGCCGGATCCTGGAATGGAAATCCGGCACGTTTGAAAACCTGCCGGCTGAACCAAGTCGGGAGCGTCGGATCACCAAGCCGGTCAATGCGCTGCTGCTGGAGATGGCGCAGGCGATGGACGAGACATCCTCCATCGAGCCGGGTGACCCCGGCGAAGGAGAGGCCGTTCATCGCAAGACCGTGTGGCGCCTGGCGGCCATCGCGCGGGCCGGTGCCGATTTCGTGGTTTCTCTCCCGCCGGATACGCAGGCTACCGCCGAAGGTTGGGGCACCGATGTCGCCCAGGAAATGGGAGGCTGGTTGCGGCAAGCGCTGGACGTAAGCCAACAAATCACGCAGATTCTCCAAGCTGGCCCGCTCCTGGACCTCGAGGGGACCGGGCTTGACCATCGTGTTTTGGCGCTCCCTCAAGAACAGAACCATTACCTGGTCGGTTGGCCGGCCGGAGATAAAGCGGCGCGTTTAAGTGAAAAAAGCAAACAGCTGGTTGCCTCATGGGACTCCTGAACCTTTTCTCCAAGCCCAGCCCCACCCTGCGGTTCCTGCCCTCGGGGAGCATGACGCTGGACCGCAATGGAGCGGTGCTGGCCAGCACGATTTCATCCGCTTGCCCGCCGCAAATTGTGCAGGAAATCGGCACCTTGGTTCTGCGTCTCTTCAACGAAGCGCGGAAGTCTCAGATGCCGCTCTCGGAGGTCACGTTGCGTTTCGCGAGCCTCCAGATCACCGCCCGCGAGTTGCGCGGCGGCGCCTTCATTTTTCTGACGCCGAAACATTCGTTTACCCCCTCGACCGAGACCTGATCGCTTGAGCCTATGAGCACAACCAAAAAAGTGGAGCAACTGATCATCCAGATGGAAAACTACCTGGAGTGCTGGAAACAGTTTAATCAGTTCATTAGTCTCGCCCGTGGCAAGAAGTTCACCGCCGAGGATGAAAACCAATTTCTGGAGGTGAAGAGCGTGTTGGTCCAGGAACTGGAGTTGATTCTCTCCTCGGTAGAGGTCACCTCGCCGAGCCGCCAGGAAGTCCATGATTTGGTCGGCAACGCCCCATCGTTGCGGTATCTCAGCGAGATGAATGATGGCGTGTTGCGTAATCTCGAAAACTCCTGGCATAAGATCTACATCGGCTGGCACGCCATCCTCGGCCAACTCAAGGTGCGCCAGCGCGAGGAAGATTCCCGAACGGGCTTCGGTTCAATGTTCAGTAAGAAGGAGAAATAGGCTATTTCCGCTTGCCATCTCCTGGGTTTTTTCGTTCCTAGCGCGAATGCCGATTTGGATCGCAGTTGTTATCTTAGGGATCATTGAGGGAATTACTGAGTTCCTGCCCGTTTCTTCCACAGGCCATTTGCTCATCGCTGAACACTGGCTGCATCTTCACCAGAGTGACCTGTTCAACATCGTGATTCAGTGCGGGGCTGTCATTGCCGTGCTGCCGCTCTTCCCCGAACGGCTGCATCAATTCCTGTTTCGCTGGCGCGAAAGGGACACCCAACTTTACCTGGCGAAGATCCTCACTGCTTTCGTCATTACCGGGGCGGTGGGATTTATCCTCGAAAAGAAGGGGTTCAAACTGCCGGACCGGCTCCAGCCGGTGGCCTGGGCGTTGCTCGTCGGCGGGATTGGCTTCGTTTTGGTGGAGACCTGGCTGCGTGGCCGGTCGCTGAAGAAAGAGGTGACCTGGCCCATCGTGATCGCGGTGGGGGTCGGTCAGCTTCTCGCCGCGGTTTTTCCCGGCACCTCCCGCTCCGGGGCTACGATTTTGTTGGCCCTCATCCTGGGGCTGAACCGGGTCGAAGCAACAGAGTTCACGTTTCTGGTCGGCATTCCGACGATGCTCGCCGCCGGGGGCCTGAAGATCTTCAAAGCCTTCCACCACGGAACGGGCGCTCCGCCGGAAAACTGGGGGATGGTCGCTCTTGGCTTTGTGGTCGCAGCGGTGGTGTCTTTTGTCGCCGTGAAGTGGCTGTTGCGCTACATCCAGACGCACACCTTCATTGCGTTCGGATGGTATCGCATCGGTTTGGCCGTTTTAATTGGAGCCCTGCTCCTGGTGCATTAATTTTCCTGGCCAAGTTCTGAAGTGTGGGGCGCGGTTGCCCCGGGAACCCGCAGCCGACGACGGCCTCCTTAGTTAATGACGGACGGGCTCGAGGCTTTTCTTGCCTAGGGCTGAGGCGCCGGGATGAAGATCTTCTGACCAACGCGCATCTTCTCCGGTTTGAGGTCCGGGTTAGCTTTGAGCACCTGGTCCATAGTCACCTTGATGTTTTTGTCGCGATAAGCCTCGACGATGGTGGACAAACGGTCACCGGACTTGACCACGTACTCGAACCCCTTTTCGGGCCGGTCGGGTCGGGTGGTCTCCTTGGGCGTTTCCACGGCGGGCTTCTTGAGGGCGGGCGCAGCTAACAGGCTTTTGCGTAAATTCAACAGCTCGGTTCGTACTTTCTCGCTGTCATCCAATCGTTTTTGATCGACCTCGCGGACGGATTCCGCGAGCCGCTTGAGGTCCTCCTGGCTGGCATACGACCCGGTGGGCTTTCGCATCTGCTCGCGCAGTTCCTCCAGTTGCCTAGCCAAATCCTGGACCTGCTTGTGCAAAGTATCCTGGCCGGCGCTCAGATCCTCAATTCGGCCGGCCAGCTTGTTCAAGCGCTCTTCGGTGGCAGCATCCTGGGCGCGCAAACTTGGGGCACCGCACAGCGCCCAACCGATCAGCAGAACGGAAATTCGTTTCATGAGCCGAAAATAGGAGCCTGGATTCTCCAGTTCAAGGCGGAAAGGGAGACTTATTCGCAGAGAGGCAGGAGGCGACCGGCGCTCGCGCTTGCTGGACAGGTTTCTGACCTTCGACCATCATACACCGCGTGAATCGCGAGACCGCCATCAGTAGTCCGACGGGCGCGCTGCGGCCCGGGGAAAAACTTCTGGAGCCGCTCGCCGCCGGCGGGGGAGCAGGCGAAGGCAAAAATGTGGGCTCTCCAGCGGGAAAACTTAACGACTCGGGAGCCACCCGGGCCGTCGAAATCTCCATCGTCGTCCCGCTTTGGAACGAGGAAATGAATGTTCCTCCACTCGTAGAAAAGATTTTTCAGGCGTTTCGGGCCGAGGCGAAAGTTTTGGAATTAATTTTGGTCGATGATGCCAGCTCGGACGGGACCTGGGAAGGTATCCTGAGAGCCCAAAAAAACGACGCGCGTGTGAGAGCCGTTCGTTTGCTGCGGCACAGTGGTCAAAGCGCTGCGCTGTGGACGGGGTTCACCGCCTCCCGCGGTCAGACCATCGCGACGTTGGATGGTGACCTTCAGAACGATCCCGCCGATCTGCCGTTGATGCTCAAGGAGCTTGGCGCCTACGACCTGGTGTGCGGGTGGAGAGCCAAACGGCGGGACAATTCTCTGCGCCGAATTTCGTCCGCCATCGCGCGGTGGGCGAGAAAGACCGCGTTAGGCGTGGACTTTCGGGACACTGGCTGCAACCTCAGGGTCTTTCGGCGTGAGGTGTTGTCGCGGCTCTTTCCTTTCGACGGTTTGCATCGGTTCATGCCCGTCCTGGCTCATAGTGCCGGGTTTCGGGTTCGGGAGATTTCCGTGCTCCATCATCCCCGGACGGCCGGGAAATCTAAGTATGGCGTTTGGAACCGCCTGGGGCGCGGGGTTTGGGACTTAGCCGCGATGGCCTGGTATCGGAAGCGTCAACTAAGCCGTATCCCCGCGGCGGAACATGCGGCCGAGGAGACCGCGGCAGGTGGCTCGGTTCAGAAGACCTCCACTGGCTTTTAGGCCCAGGCGATGCATTTGGGCTTTGCACCGCGTGGTCCGGCCTTAGATTGTCGTTGTGACGGTCCTCGAAACCATTCAGCGGAGTGCAGACTTTCTGTCCAAAAAGGGCGTGGAGTCACCCCGACTGCAGGCGGAGTTGCTGTTGGCTTACGTGCTGAAACTGCCCCGCATGCGCCTGTACCTCAGTTTTGACAGAACGTTGATACCCGGTGAGCTGGATCCGCTACGCGATTTAGTCCTGCGCCGCAGCCGGCGCGAACCGCTGCAACAGATCATTGGTTCGACCTCCTTTTGCGGCCTGGAGATCGCCGTGAACCGAGACGTGCTGGTGCCACGCCCGGAAACGGAGCTGCTGGCGGAATCGGGTTGGGAATTTCTGAACCAGATCGCCGCGTCCAGCGAGAGAGGCCCCGAATCCCAAGGGTCCGGGCTCAGCGCCATGGATTACGGCACCGGCAGCGGCTGCCTCGCGTTGGCCCTGGCTTCGAAATGCCCGTTGGCCAAGGTCCACGCGCTGGATGTTTCGCCGGCAGCCCTCGAAACGGCCAAGGCCAATGCGCAGCATTTGGGTCTGACGCACCGGTTGTGCTTTTGGCTGGGGGACGGTTTCCAGGCGCTGCCCGAGCTGCGCTTTGACCTCCTTATCAGCAACCCTCCTTATATTCCGACGGCCGAAATCGCTACTCTCGAGCCTGAAGTTCGGGATTTCGATCCCCGGCAGGCGCTGGACGGCGGGGCGGATGGCCTGGATCACTATCGCCGCCTAGCGAGTGGAGGCGGCGCCTTCCTCAACCCGGCCGGGAAGCTCATGATCGAATTCGGGGACGGGCAGTCCGAGCCAATACGCGCGTTGCTGGAAGCGCAAAACTGGGTTGTCGAACGGATCGGAGAGGACTACACTCAGCGACCGAGAATCATGATTGCGCATCGAAGAGCCGAGCCACGGGCCCAGATGAACGGAAACCGGCCGGCGGCCGGCGGGCTCTGACCCTGGCGTGCGCCTCGTAGCAGCAGATCGCCCTGTGGCCTCTTACCTGCCGTGGTCCTCAAAAAATAAGCGTTGGTTGTGATACTGGATTTCTCATGGACAGTTTTTTGATCAAAGGCGGGATACCACTGCACGGTGAAGTGACCATCAGCGGCGCGAAGAACGCCGTGCTTCCCATCATGGCGGCCACGTTGCTGACCTCTGAGCCGTGCGTGATTCGGCGTGTGCCGAACCTGAGTGACGTGCGCTTCATGGGACAGATCCTCACGTGGCTGGGCGCGCAAGTGCGTTTTGAGAACGGATCGGTTCGCATCCAGGCGCGGAAGATCAAAGGATCGGGGGATTACGATCTGATCCGCAAGATGCGGGGATCGATTTGCGTTATGGGACCGCTGCTGGGCCGACTGGGCAAGGCCATCGTCTCGCTGCCGGGCGGCTGCGTCATTGGCGCGCGCCCCATTAATCTCCACCTTAAAGGGTTTGAGGCCCTGGGCGCAAAAGTGGTGATCGAGAGTGGGTACGTGCAGGCCAGCGCCAAGCGGTTGGTGGGCTCGGCGATGTTCCTGGGCGGCCGCGCCGGGTCGACTGTCCTGGGGACGGCCAACGTCATGATGGCGGCGGTCCTGGCCGAGGGTGTGACCGTGATCGAGAGCGCCGCGTGCGAGCCGGAAGTGGTGGACCTGGCTGCGTTTCTGACGTCGATGGGCGCCAAGATTTCGGGCGCCGGCAGCCCCACCCTGACGATCACGGGAGTTAAATCCTTGCACGGGGCCGAGCACGAAGTCATTCCGGACCGAATCGAGGCCGCGACCTTTGCCATCGCGGCTGCCGCCACCGGCGGCGAGGTCCAACTCCAGGGGGCGCGCGCGGATCACCTGCATGCGGTCATGGACAAGTTAAACGATGCCGGCGTAAAAATTGAACGCGAGCGGCTGGGCCTGCGGGTGCGCCGGAACGGCCGGCTCAAACCCGTGGATATCACGACCCTCCCGTACTCCGGATTTCCCACGGACGCGCAGGCTCAGATGATGGCCCTCATGACATTGAGTTCCGGCATCAGCATCATCACGGAACGCATTTTCGAGTCGCGGTTCATGCACGTCAGCGAGCTGGCTCGGTTAGGGGCGGACATCGAAATCGAGGGCCCGAGCGCCATTGTAAAGGGGGGCAAGAGCTTAAGCGGTGCCCCGGTCATGGCCAGCGATTTGAGGGCCTCGGCGGCGCTGGTGATTGCCGGCCTGGCGGCGCGTGGCACGACCCAGGTCAATCGTGTGTATCATATCGACCGGGGGTATGAGACGATCGATAACAAGCTGAGGCAATTGGGGGCCCGCATCGAGCGGATTGAAGAGTCATGACTAAAGTTATTTCAGCCTTGATCCTGGTAGCGGTGCTCTACGGCGGCTGGGAATTGTTTTTTTACTGGGAAAAAGTGAAGAACAAGGAGGAGACGGAACAGAAGCAGGAAGCCTCGGAAGCAGGTTTGGGCGACCAACTGCCTGGGATGCCCTATCAATTGGATCCCAGCCTCAAAGCGGCTCAAGCTCGGGGCGCCAACGGCCTAAAAAATTGGCTCAAGGCGTACGGCACGAATATTTTGGACCCGCGGAAGGCTTGGATTGAGTTGGATTACTGCGTTCTGGTTTCACGCGAGGACCCGTCCGAAGCCAGGCGCGTGTTCGCCGGAGTGAAGGGACGGACCGATCATTCCTCGCCCGTTTGGCCGCGAATCCAACGTTTGGAGAGAACCTTCCAATAAGCGGGGGTAAAAATTTTGCTGGCATTCGAGGAAACATCTTCTTAAGCTGGGGCCGTCAGCAAAACATAAGGCCCCCTATGGATGTCATCTTCAATTGTCCCAAGTGTGAACAGGAACTGGCGGTCGACAGCACAGGGGCGGGCTCAGAGATCGAATGTCCGGCCTGTGGCGAGGCCATCATGATTCCCGAACCGCAGGTCGTTGGGCCTCGCGGTGGCATCCCCACGCTGCCGCCCGAGCCGGGAGGCAATCCGGCGAATCCGATCGCTTCCTCGGCCGCTGCCCGCGTCGAGATGCACTTGCGGGTGCCGAGCCACAGCGCGCCCGAAAGCCTGATCGCCAAACCCCTGGTTCCACTCGAGGTGGCGGCCAAGGAGAGCGACAAAAAGATCCGGACCAAGACCATCCGCCACACGGACTGCATCGAGGTGGGCCACGACAAGTTTGACGAGGTGGTGACGAACTTTTTGTCCAAAATCGGCGAGTCGAACATCATCAGCCTGACGGCCATTAACTACACGTCCCTGGACATTGGGACCCAGAAGCTCATGACGGAGTACGGCGTGTTAATCGTCTACCGCGGCTGACACGGCTGACAGTTCGGACTGGACACGTTCCGTCACGGGTCGCTACCGTGCCAACATGAATTTTCGGTTCCTGCGGCTGCTGCTCCTATTGTGCGTGCTGGCCGTCCCCTTCCGAGCGCCTGCTCCGCTGATCTATCGTCCGGGGGAGGGGTGGACCTATGAATCTGTCGGAGGTGAAGGGAAATGGCAGAGGGGCCGTGCCAAAGACCAGTTGGAGGTGGCGCAAACGGCTTTCGACAAGAAGGATTACAGCGTGGCTCTCAAGGCTGCCCGGCGTGTTGTCCGCGTTTGGCCGTTATCCGACTACTCGCCCCAGGCCCAATACCTGGTCGGACGCTGCTACGAAGCCAAGGGCAAAGAGGAAAAGGCTTTCAAGGAGTACCAGAAGGTTCTGGAAAAACAGCCCAAGTTCTCCAATTACGACGAGATTTTGCACCGGCAGTATGAAATTGCCAATCAGTTCCTGGCGGGCAAATGGTTCAAGCTGTGGGGCGTGATTCCGATCTTTTCGTCCATGGACAAGACCGCGGACATGTACGAAAAGATCGTGAGAAACGGACCTTACAGCGAGGTCGCCCCCCAGGCACAACTCAAGGTCGGAGCTGCCCGCGAAAAACAGAAGAACTTCGCCCTGGCAGCCAAAGCCTACGAGACAGCCGCCGATCGTTATCACGACCGGCCCACCGTCGCCGCGGAGGCGATTTATCGGGAAGCCCTGGCTTTCAACAAACAGGCACAGACCGGAGAATACGATCAGAGCACCGCGAGCCAGGCGATTGCCATCTACACGGATTTCATGACCCTCTACCCGAATGATCCGCGGGTTACGGAATCCCAAAAGGCCATCACCTCGCTCCGGCGGGAGCAGGCGCGCGGCAATTTCAAAATTGCGAAATTTTACGAAAAATATAAGCGATGGCGAGGCGCCCTGGTGTATTACAACGAAGTTGTCAGCCTCACGCTGACGGAGCCAAACTCCCCTTATGCTGCTGAAGCGCGGCAGCGGATCGATTACCTGAGCAAGAAGATTGAGGGCAAGACCAAGTGATCGAGTTCGGCCAACTGCGCGAGACTGCCCGCCCGGCGCCGGCGGCGGTTGGTTTGAGAAGCCGTTGGGGGCGGCTGATGAGATGGGCCGACACGTTGGCTGTGCGGGCGCTCGGCCTTCTGGTGATGGCCGCGTTGACCGGGTGCGCCGGATATCATGTCGGACCGGTGAACGGCCTGACTGCGGGTGAAAGATCGGTTCAGATAAGCCCCTTCGCCAACCTAACTCTGCAGCCGCGGTTAACAGATGCCGTGACCCTTGAGTTACGGAGGGAGTTACAGCGCGACGGCACCTACCACCTGTCCACGCGCGGAGATGCGGATGTGATCCTTGCCGGTTCCCTGATCCGGTATCAACGGAACGAGGTGACCGTGGCCAGCAATGATGTTCTGACGGTGCGTGACTACCGGTTGATCTTAACCGCCCAGGTGACGGCGCGCGAACGGAGCACGGGACGTGTCCTGATCGATCAGCAGGTCAGCGGTTATACCCTGATCCGAGTCGGATCGGATTTGACCAGCGCCGAGCGACAGGCCATGCCCTTGCTGGCCGATGATCTGGCAAAAAACATCACCGCTTTGCTGGCAGAAGGCAAGTGGTAGACAGGCGTAATGCGGTCGGGCTCGTGCCGCGGGGATGACTTTCCGCTGACCGAGAGCAATGAGGAGATCAAAAAGACTTGCGGCCGCTCCCGGATGTGATAGCACTGGCTCGCTCTATTCCGAGCGGTAATTTACAAAATATTATGACCCTGAATTCGATTCACACAATCTCCTTGGGCTTGCTGGCTGGCCTCCTGCTGAGCCTGTCTCCGGCCTCGGCTCAGACCACCAACCCGCCCGCGGTTTCCAAGAAGCCGGCCGGCGACACCGCGGAACCTGCTAAACACTCGAAGACCGGAGCGGGCCCGTTTCACGGGAAACTGGTCGCGCTCGACAAATTGACGAAGTCGATCACGGTGGGAAAGCGCACGTTCCAGGTCACGTCGGAAACCAAAATCAAGAAATCAGGCAAACCGGCCACGCTCGATGATGGCGTGGTGGGTGAGCCCGTGAGCGGTTATGTCAAACCAGGCCCAAGTGGCAAACTGGTCGCCACCACCATCAATTTTGGAGCGAAACCCTCTGCGGAGGGCACAAAGAAAAAAGAGACGCAGACCGAGCAGAAGTAGCGGGTGATCGGGCGCGCAGGAGCCCGGGATCACGGGGCAGGTGTGAACCGTGGCGCGGACCGCTTCACGAACGGCGCCACCAACTGGTCTTACTTTTGGCGCCCTTGTTGGGAACGGCCTGGGAATAATGCTGAATGAGCCACTTGCTGCGGGCGGCTTCGAGCTCCATCTTAAACTCGTCGTAGCTGAGGAAACGGTCGGCGGGGTTTTTGGCCAACACGCGCACGAGGGCCTCGCTGGTGGGTTGCGTCACTTCAGGCAACACCAGGTTGGGCGGCGTCAGTGGGGTGTGGACATGGGCCGCGACAAGTTCCTCGACACTGGGAGCCTCAAAGGGAACATGGCCGGTCAAGGCATGATACAGGGTGCAACCCAGGCTATACATATCCGAAAGAAAGGTCTCGCGTTCGCGTTTAATCTTCTCGGGCGCGACATAATAGGGAGTGCCCTCGGTGACCGTTGCGGACTCCGGTTCCGCCTCCACGCTGCGAGCCAGGCCGAAGTCGACCAGCTTGGGTTCGTTGTCGACATCGAAGAGGATGTTGCCCGGCTTGATGTCGCGGTGGAGAAGGTTGTGCTTAAGAGCCAGATCGAGAGCGGAGGCGATCTTTATGCCGATATCCAACACGTCGAGCTCCGGCAGGCGCTGTTGTTTTTCAATGCGTGAATCGAGGCTGCCCCGGTCCGCCAACTCCATCACCAGGTATCTCTGGCCTTCGATCTCGTCGAAATTATAGATGTGGATGATGTTGGTGTGGTTGAGCGAGGCGCAAGCGCGGGCCTCACGGATAAAGTTTTCGAGGGCGATGGGATCATTCTCCAGTTCCTTGCGGAGGATCTTGATGGCGACCAAGCGTTCGAGGATGGTGTCGTAGGCCCGATAGACCTTTCCTTGGCCCCCGGACGCAATTTTGCTGCGCAGCTCGAACTGGCGGAGCTGCATGGGCATCATGATCGGATGACCGCACCGTTTGCACGGCTCGGTGGAAAGGGGGGGCAAATCTCCCGGAATAAATACCTTCGCGTCACAGCCGGGGCAGGTGACCATTTTCAGCTTATCGCTCGTGCTCATAGCGCATGGTTGAACCACCGTCCCTCGCCAGCAGGGGATCTGGCATTGGCCGGGTCGGCGCAGAACCACCTCTTTTGTACTCCCTTTAAACCCGGGCGTCAAAGCGGGAAATTCTCTTTGACAACCGAGCCGAGTTGGTGTCTATTGCACCGCCTTAAGATGAAAAGTCAGTGTAATATTAGCCAGAGTGGCCTGCGCGCCGATGGACAGAAGTCCATGTGGCACTGCGTCACTAGCCGCTTTGGCATCGTGGGGGTGAATTTCTAACAGTTTTAAATTCCAAAAAACCCGCGATTGCCAGTCAATCGCGGGTTTTTTGTTGAATGCGAGGTCATCCGACGAGATGGCCAAACCAAAAGAAAAATATGAATGCAAACCATAAGCACCTGAAAGCTGAGTTTGGACCCGAAACCCGATTCGAGGTCCAGCCGTTTCCGTCGGCTCCGTTCCGTGCGGATCAAGAGAGCCGGTTCGAGCGTCTGAAGGGCCTTTTGTTGGCCGACCGGTTGCGGGCGACCTGGGGGGCAAAGTCGGTCAGCCAGGTGCGGCGGGCGGCCAATGAAGCGGCCGCCTTGTCGTGGGTGACCGAATACCCCTTGTTGGTGTTTCCGGTGCTGTTCGAGGAAAAAGCAGAAAACGCCTTGCTGGTCGTGGATCGACAACAGCGGGTGCGGGAGCGCAGCCGTGAATTGATGATGTTGTGAAATTTGTTTTGCATCCCTGTGGTGCGTACTCGAAAATGCACATGGAGCGGTTTTGTATAACCACTCGTGATGCGTTTTCTTTACAACATTTTGTTCACGGCCTTCTTCGTCCTGGCCTCGCCGCATTATTTTCTGCGCATGAAGCGGCGCGGGAACTGGCAGGGCGGGTTCGGGCAGCGCTTCGGCCGGTATGACGCGAAATTCAAGCAGGCCATCACCAACCGGCAGACGCTGTGGATGCACGCGGTCAGCGTCGGCGAGGTCAACCTCTGCACGCAGCTGATCCGGGCGCTGGAACCCCGGTTACCGAACGTCAAAATCGTCGTCTCCACGACGACCACGACGGGCATGGAACAGCTGGAGCGTAAGCTGCCCAGCCACATCAGCCGCATCTACTACCCCATCGATTACCGGAGTTTCGTTTCCCGAGCCTTGAGCCTCGTTCGGCCCAAAGCCATTGTCCTGGTCGAGGCGGAGATTTGGCCCAATTTTATCTGGGGCGCGCGCAAGCGGGGGATTCCGCTGTTCCTGGTTAACGCGAGGCTGTCGGACCGCTCGTACCCGCGCTACCGCCGGTTCGGTTTCCTCTTCCGACCCCTGTTTCGCGCTTTTGATGGTGTCGGTGCTCAGAACGAGGCGGACGCGGAGAAGCTTCGGCAGTTGGGCTGCCGAGCTGAGGTGGTGCGGGTGGTGGGGAGCATGAAATTCGATGCGGCCAAGCTCGACGAGCGGAGGCTGCTGAACGTGCCGGGTATGATGAAGCAGTTGGGCATTCGTCCCGGCGCTCCGATGCTCGTCGGCGGCAGCACCCACGCCGGTGAGGAAGCGTTGCTCGCCCGGATTTTTCTGCGGCTCCGCGAGCGGTTTCCGGATTTGTTCCTGGTCCTGGTTCCACGGCATTTTGAGCGAAGCCGGGAGATTGGCCGCGAACTGGAAGCGCTGGGTGTTCGGTTCATTTACCGCAACGAGATCACCAACACCACTCAATACCCGCCCAACGGCCTTCAGTGCCTGCTGGTGAATACCACTGGGGAGCTGAAGTACTTTTACGAACATGCCACCGTCATCTTCGTCGGGAAAAGCCTCACGGCAGCGGGCGGTCAAAACCCGATCGAGCCCGGGGCTTTGGGCAAAGCGATGGTGTTTGGGCCCAACATGCAGAACTTTGCCGAGGTGGCCCGGAGTTTTCTGGACCACAACGCCGCTGTGCAAGCCAAAGATGCCACCGAGCTCGAGCAGGCGCTTGGCAGCCTCCTGGGCAGCCAAACTCGCATGGACGAATTAGGGCGCAATGCCCTCGCGGTGGTTGAAGAAAACCTGGGCGCGGTCGACCGCACGGTAGACATGATTGTCCAGGAACTCGAGGAAGGTGAGCTTTACGTTGCGCCTAAGAAACAGCCGGCCGTACGAGAGAGTCAGAGCGTGTTACGGGAGCGGGAGACCTAATGGTTTATCGGTAGGTCGTGACCTGGGCAGTCGTAGCACCCGGGAACAGGGGGAGCCTCATCCACTGGGTTAAACTCGGGGGACGCTTCCGCCCGCGCGTGCCGCGGCCCGGAAGCACACAGACCCGGCCTGTCGGGAGCGCCCTTAGCTGAGAATGCGGCGGCCTTCGTCGAGGAAAATTCCTTTGAAATTCATCTCGAGGGCTTGAGGGTTCGAGGCTTTGCTTAAAGCTTCCTGTTCACTGACTTTCCCCGCTTTGACCAGGTTAAAGAGCGCCTGGTTGAAATTGATCATTCCGTCGTCGACGCCCGTTTCGATCGCGGCGGGGAGTTTGTCGAGACGGTTTTCCTCGATCAGCTTCTTCACGGTGGCGGTGTTGATCATAATTTCGACGGCCGGAGTCATGCTGCCCGCGATGGTCGCCACCATCCGTTGGCACACCACCGCCTGCAACGTGCCGGCGAGCTGGCGCCGGATTTGCTCACGCTCATCCGCCTTAAAAAAGTCCAGGATGCGGTTGACGGATTGGGCGGCGTTGGTGGTGTGCAGCGTGGAGAGCACCAAGTGCCCAGTATCGGCGGCGCTCATGGAGGCGGTGAAGCTGACGGAATCGCGCATTTCACCAATCATAATGATATCCGGGTCCTGCCGCAGCACGTGCTTCAGGGCGTGGTGGAAAGAGAGTGTGTCCAGGCCTACCTCACGCTGTTCCACGACGCACTGGTTGTCCTCAAACACGTACTCGATCGGGTCCTCCAGGGTGATGATGTGTTTCTTGGAGTTGGAGTTAATGTGCTCGATCATCGCGGCCAAGGTCGTGGATTTGCCGCAGCCGGTCGACCCGGCTACCAGCACGATGCCCCGGGGGGATTCCGCGATCCGACGAATCTGGTCGAGCAGCCCCAACTCTTCGAAGCTGGGAACGATGGTTTTAACGTAGCGCATGGCCAGGCACCATTGGCCCCGTTGCTGGAAAAGATTGGTGCGGAACCGGCCGATACTCGGGATGAAGTAGGAGAAATCGATCTCACGTTCCTGGTCGAGGCGCTTCTTCAGGTGAACCGGCGTGATTTGCTCAACGATGCTGTTCATCCAATCCCCGGTGGGAAACGGGCATTCGATGGCGATGAGCTGGCGGTTGATCCGGAAAATGACGGGCGTCCCGATCTTCAAATGAACGTCGGAGGCGCCTCCTTCCACGGCGGTCTTCAGGATGCGTTGAAACATTTCCATGAAGCCAGACTAGCAGGGCTACTTTCGGAACCAAGGCCGAAATACAGTGTAATGAATGACGCGGAGACCAACAATAATCCGGCGGTCAACTGGAAGGCCAGGCACCCCAATTAGAGAGAACAGGCCCGGCAAAAGCCGGGACCAGGCTGGAGGAGAAAAGCGCCGACAACCGGCGCTAATTCGCTTGCGAAAAGGCCATTGCGCTCAAGCGTGCTTCCGCGTGCTTGGAGAGCCCGGTGAAAACCATGGAAACGTGGTAACCGGCATGCTTGTTTCCAGTGCAGGAAATAACCACTCCGTTGCAATGGATCCGGCCCACTTCCCGCGGCGACTGCAACGTCAGGGTCATCTCGGCCCATGGGGAAAACGGCGTGGCACTGCGAAATTCGATCCCGCTTTTGTGTAGGATGACGGCGTCCGGGGAAAGGGAAAGGCGCGTCTGGCGCGCTTCGACCGTGACATGATGCAAAGGACCAGGAAGTTCAGCTTTTCTCGCGCTCATAACAACAAATGGACGATAGCACAAACCCTGCGAACGTCAATCCAAAGCTGCCTGGTTTGGGCTTACCATTCGATGACCGCGGCGCCCCAGGTGAGCCCGGCGCCAAAGACCACCAGCAACAGTAAATCACCCGCTTGTACCTGCCCCGACTGCACGGCTTCGTCCAGGGCAATCGCCACTGACGCCGCGGAGGTGTTGCCCCGTTTGTGCAAGTTGATAAAGAGCTGATCCGGTCGGGCACCCAAACGTTTTCCGACCGCCTCGATGATGCGGACGTTGGCTTGATGCGGGATGACCAATTTGATCCGGGTGATATCAATTTCGCAACGGCGCAAGGCCTCGGTGGCCGCGGTATGCATGGCCTGCACCGCGTTCTTAAACGTCTCCTTGCCTTCCATGCGAAGGTAGTGCATTCGCCCAGCCACCGATTCCTGGCTGGCCGGGCAGCGGCTGCCCCCAGCGGCCATGAATAGCAGATCGGCTTTGCGGCCATCGGCTCCCATCACGGCGGTGAGCAGCCCGTGCGCGTTTGGCCGGTTGCGCAGGACGGCGGCCCCGGCTCCGTCTCCGAACAGCACACACGTGTTGCGGTCCTGCCAGTCCACGATGGACGAGAGTTTTTCTGCGCCGATGACCAGAACCGTGTCATAGGTGCGCGACATAATGAATTGCTGTGCCACCTCCAGCGCGTAAATAAAACCGGAGCAAGCCGCTTCCAAATCAAACGCGGCAGCGCGATGCGCGCCGATCTTGCGCTGGATCAAAGCCGCCGTCGAGGGGAAGGGCATATCCGGGGTGATCGTGGCCACCACGATCAGGTCGATCTCCTCCGCCGTCACCTTGGCGCGTGCCATGGCGCGCAAGGCGGCCTTCGTGCCCAGGTCCGAGGTAAACTCGTCCTTGGCGGCAATGTGGCGTTGTTTGATACCGGTGCGCGTGGTGATCCACTCGTCAGTCGTGGCCACCAGCTTCTCAAGATCCGCATTGGTCAGAATTCGGGCCGGCACGTAAGAACCCACCCCCGCAATGGAGCAGGTACGGCCCTGGAAATTATACTTGGCGCGCGGGTTTTTGAACTTCGGATTAGGAGATGGACTCATGCTGCGGGAGCCTGTCCAGGTTTCTTGGGTTAAGGGTGAGTTTAGGGTTGAAAATGAGGGATGGGGCGGCGTCCCGGGCGAGCTTACGCTCCAGGAACCCCCTCCGCCGCGCCCGCCAGGCTGGCGAGCCGTTCGGAAGCGCGGGAAATTTCCCGGACGTAGTGCTGGTTGACCTGGTGTTGAAGGTTCTCGGTAGTGACGCGAATAGCGCTGGCGATGGCGCGCTCGCGCGCCGATCCATGAGCTTTGAGCACGACGCCGTTGAATCCCAGCAGCGGGGCACCGCCGTAAACTTCGGGATCCATCCGGCGGCGGATCGCCCGGAAAGCATTTTTGGCCAGGAGTGCCCCGAGCTGTCTCTGGGGGTTGGCGGTCAGCTCACGCTTGAGCATGGAGAACATGGCCAAAGCGAGGCTTTCACAGGACTTGAGCACAATGTTTCCGACAAACCCATCGCAAATGACCACGTCGACGTGATTTCTGAACAGGTCGTGCCCTTCGACGTTCCCGATGAAATTCAGGTCCAGTTGTTTGCACAACCGGAACGCCTCCAGCGTCAGTTCGTTCCCTTTACTGTCCTCCGTGCCGATGCTCAAAATGCCCACGCGCGGGTTCCGGCAACCGAGGATTTCGCGCGAATAAATGCTGCCCATGATTGCGTAGTGGGCCAGGTGGACGGGTTTGCATTCGATATTGGCTCCGGCATCCAGCAATACGAAATGCTGTTCGGGCGTCGGAATGATCGTCGCGATCCCGCCGCGATCGACTCCGGGAATGCGCCCCAGCTTGAAGGTCGCGGCAGCAAACAGTCCCCCCGTATTCCCCACCGAAACGACGGCATCGGCTTTCCCATCGTGTACCAATTCGATCGCGCGCACGACCGAGCAGTCCTTTTTCTTACGGACGGCTGCGGCCGGCTTGTCCTCCATTGTGAGGACCTCGCTGGCGTGCACCACTCGCACGCGGTGGTCGCGAAACCCGCCTTCGGGCAAGGCGGATTGGATCTCGGAGCGGCGCCCGACGAGGAAAAGGGTCGTGATTCGTTTGTCGTCCTGAACTGCGCGGATGGCGCCTTCGATGACGACACCGCAGCCGTGGTCGCCACCCATGACATCCACTGCAATGCGCATAAGGATCGGTCGCGGGCAGGTTAGGCCCGTGCGGCGGTAAGCTAAGCTCCGGCCGTTACGGTCAGGACCTGCCGTCCCTTATAGTAACCACAGGCGGGGCAAACGCGGTGCGGGATATACGGAGCGGCACATTGAGGACAGGTACTGAGCTGTGGCAGTTTCATCACGCTGTTGTAGGCGCGACGCATGCGTTGGCGGCTCTTGGACGGTTTGCGCTTAGGGACACCCATAAATCTTTAATTCGGTAACTTAAAATTTCAGTTTGTTTAACTCGTCCCAGGCAGATGAACCTGCCGACCCACGGCCGGTGCTGCTGGTGCTTTCGGACTTGCCCACGGACGCTTTCGGCAACCCGCGACACTCCTGCTCACACAACGGATGTTGCGGAAACTCCAGGAGAATATCTTCCCGCAGGTAGGGCGTCAAGTCCACGCAGTCGTTCACCACCGGGACCGCCTCGTCCCCGGTGAGCGGCAAAAGGCGCGCCCAGTTGTCCAGGTTCACCTCATAGCTGACCGGTTTAAGGCAGCGCACACACTGACAGGCCAGCATCAGAGACAATCTTCCGTAAATCAGCAGACCGTCTTCCACCTTCTGGACCTCGATTTCATGCTCCAAAGGGCCAGCGGGCTGGACCATCTCATCCCGGGTGTCGAGGTCCAACTCCTCGGCGGGGATCTCGCCCTCCAACTCAAGGTTTTCGTCGTCCAAATGACGTAAATTCACTATTAACGGCATAAAGCCTCCTTAGGATACCGGTGCTGCACTTAATTTGGCCGCCAGGGCCGCGCAAACGTGCGCGGGAACAAACGCGCTCACGTCCCCCCCCAAACTCGCAATTTCCTTCACGATTCTCGAACTGAGGAAGGTGTACGTATCCTTGGGCATCATAAAAATCGTTTCGATGCGCTCGTTTAATTTACGATTCATCAATGCCAACTGGAATTCAAACTCAAAATCCGACACTGCCCTCAACCCGCGGATGACCGCTTGGGCTCCGCGTCGTTCCACGTATTCGATGAGTAAGCCGCTAAACGCATCTGCTTCAACATGAGGCAGATGCTTAATGGCATGCTCGACCATTTGGACGCGCTCTTCGAGCGAAAACAACGGGTTTTTGCTATCGCTTCGGGCCACTGCCACAATCACGCGGTCAAATAATTTGGTCGCCCGCTGGATAACATCGAGATGGCCGTTGGTCAGTGGATCGAAGCTGCCCGGGTAGATGACCGTACGCATGAATGAAACCCTACCAAACCCATGGTCACTTCACAATGAAATCCCGAGGCCTCCGTTCCAGCGTGGACCCGAGTTTCGCGCGAGCACCCCGGGGGTCAAGCCCCCCTCGCTGGAACCGGCCGTGACTTGCGCGTGGTTGAGCACTGCCACTAGAGCTACTCCGCCGATGACGTTCCCGAAGAGGGTGGGCAGCATGAAACGTCCCAGGTAGTCTCCCCACGTAAGGCCACCACGCGCGACGAGGTAGAACGTGTCGACAGAACCCGCGACGACGTGGGTAAAGGAGCCGAGCGCGATGACATACGTCATCAGCATGATGACGGCGAATCGGCCGGTTTCGGCAAACGGCAGCAACCAAGCAGAGCGATCAACCAACCGGCGAACACGGCCTTGAGCAACTGCTCCCCGAAACTGTGCGCGATAGAGTGCTGACCAATGGCCGCGAAGATCGGGCGTGCTTCGGGGCCAATAATTCCCGGTTGAGCCAGAGCCCAGGCGACGGCCATGGTTCCCACCCAGTTCGTCAGGAACACCGTGGTCCAGAGGCGGAGGGCGTCGAGGAGGGTTCGGGTCTGCTTGCGTTTTAAAAGTGGAATGATGGGGGTGAGTGTATTTTCCGTGAACAATTGTTGTCGGCCCAGGATGACGATCACAAAACCCACCGAGTAGCCCAGCTTGGCGACAACTCCTCTCCATTGGGCGGCGGGCGGACCAGCTTCGAGGAAGCCTTGGGTGAGAAACCTGAATCCCATTGACAGCCCGGCCGCCAACCCGGAAAAGGCGAGTGCCGAGGTGGGGCGCCGCAATTCTTCCTCGCCCTCGGCCAGGATCGCTTCGTACACCACATGGGCGCTGCAGTTCGTTCCTTGGCGCGTTCGGCCTGTTCGTGTTCCTCCTGGACGGGCGGTCGACCGCCACGAGTTCGAGGCTCGAGGCCTCTTCTTTGTTCAGCGCGTTGTTCCATGGGATACAGGGGTTTCGCGGCCGGCCGGGCGGTCCTCAGGTCACACCTGGTTCGGCCCATGACCAATTGCCTGACTCCTTGGCGCCTAATTTCGACTCTTTTTCGACTTCAAACAAATAGGACTTAAGCCCCAAAGCCTTCACGAGCATTGCCCGAAGGGGAGCTTGTTGGTTGAATGGCGGGATGATTGCCGACCACGACGAGTCCGGATCCACCTTGGCTGACATCTACCAGATCCAAACTCGTGCCCCTGGCCCGACGGGGACTTTGCCGGTGAGCGAGGACCTCCTCCTGAACCGACCAAGCGGTGACCTGTTCGGTTGGACGCAAAATGTCGGCATGGGTTGGAACCCTGCGGAGATGGGGCGCAAACAGTACCTGATTCTTAGCACGCAG
>Ga0105240_10001095_pt1 | contig 47801 bp, 70 predicted proteins | sample KBSC54metaG_FD_80426 | JGI IMG/M metagenome (GOLD analysis project Ga0105240, IMG submission 80426) | Corn rhizosphere microbial communities from Kellogg Biological Station, Michigan, USA - KBS C5-4 metaG | ecosystem: Host-associated > Plants > Roots > Rhizosphere > Soil | place: Michigan, USA... | reverse complement strand
GCGCAGCACGCTGCGATTACGCACAATCTCTGCATAACGCTGGATATTCCCTGACGACGGCGTATTCTGCGCCATGGAGTTCAAATACTGGAGCACACCCTCCTCGGCTTTGCCTCGGGCCTGCAGCTGCTCGAAAACCGTAATGACGTCTGCCGGCATATTGCGCTCGATCAACGACACAATGGTTTCGAAGATGTAGCGGTGGTCGTAGCGATAGAAATCGGCAGGGCCGATGACATCGGAAATCCGATCCCAGGCGTGGTTGTCGATCATCAGACCGCCCAGCACCGACTGTTCCGCCTCAATCGAGTGCGGAGGAACGCGGAGCCCTTCTAATTCGTAGTCTGTAGAAGACATTCACTTAGCCTTGTAATTTAATTAATTCCCAGCCGGTGGCACCTTTGTGCATGCGGCGGACCGCTACGCGCGTGTCCTTTGTGACCAATTCGACGCCGGCGTCGGTGCAGCGACGCATTTTGGCATGCCCATCATACAGAGACATGACTTTACAGCAGCGCCCAGCCATTCTGTGGTCGAGATCTCGCCAGACTTGGCCGACCTCGACCACAATGCCGTCTTTAGTGATATTCGCATTTTCCATAATCTGCTCGTCAAAGAAACTGCCTGAATTTTTCATCCACGGCAGACTCGCTTGCTGACATGAAAAACTGGTCGAAGGACTCGTCATCTGCAAACGACTCTCGCACCTGGCTCATAATTCTGCCAAGGTTCTTGCCGCTGGCACCAGTGACCAACGCAGCGCGATCGCCATTGAAACGTTTGCGGACGAGTTTCTTTTTTGCGAGATTCGCCAGGGCGTGAGTGTGGGACTCCCGAAATGCCGGGAATTTAGCCATTGCCATGTCGAGGAACGCTTGCTTTTGGCCGGTGCGTTCAGGGCTGCCACCCGGCGCCCAAGGAAACGCTGGGATACTGCCTTCCGTTTTTTCCTCCAGCCATTTCAGAAATGCGTTGTACGTCGGCCGCTTTGCGTCACGCGTGCGCGCGATATGGCTTCTGTTTTCCAACAGGTAGATGTCGCGGTTCACATACGGTGACATGACCACATAGTTAAACACGTCTTCTAACGTCCGGAAACCGTTGTTGGAGCGCATCTCAGCATAGAGATAAGGGTCGTACCCGAGCAGCGCCAGCGCTTCGCTGAAATCCGCTGTAATTTCGAGTTCGGCAATCATGTGGCTGTTGCTGTCTGGGTCTCGCATTGGATAGAGCAAGCCCAAATGGCCGAACTTGGCACCGAATTTGTGGGCGACGCGACCGACGAGGTTCCCGAAGTCATTGAAGCCGAAGTAACGACTGGCGAATTCGAAGCTGTCGATTGGTGTTTTGATCAGGTCGACTTGAAAGGTGCCTTCCTCAAGTGGATAACCTAAGCTGGTCACATCGCCATTAAACACAGTTTCTACAGATCCCAGGGACGCCGCTGCTTTCGCTGGGTCGTATCCTTCGCCACCTTGGATGAGAATATCCAAGTCACCGAAATCGACTTTATTTGCAATGTAGGCGACAGCTTCCATCTTTTTTGCAGGGAATTCCCGCCGGAGTCGCTCCAGGACCTCGGTTTCAATTTCTCGGTACCGCTGTGCTGGTAGCCGAACGCTGCCAGACTTCAGTGCATTGCCGCCCATATGGGGTCCCTTGGATAGGAAGACTTATAATGGCTCTAATTGTAGGTGCGAAATCGCACCATGTCAAAATATTTATGATTGATCGAGCGTAATGGGCTATTTGTGCCCATCCCCCAAAAATGTAAAATTAGAAATTCCCCCGCCCCGGAAAAAAGCACGTGGCCAACTCTTTATCTTCTCTGCACCATGACGCCCCCCTTCCCTGTACGCACGCACCACCTGTCGATCGGGATTGCTCGGCATGTGTTTATTCACCAGCAGCACGGCATTGTGTTCGTACGCGATGCCATAACACTTCTCGATGCCCGCTCATACGGACTGCAGCCCGTCGTTCTCTATGCCGTCAGTGTTCTTGAGACCCCCTTTACGTGGCTCGGATTCGGTTCGCCGGATGCTCTGCAATCGTTGCGCGGACAATTGATCGAGGCCTGGCGCTCTTGCCCACAACTCCGGGGCTACCCCGACGTGCTACGCATCAGCCATCATCTGGCCGCCTCCTGCCAGCGCTTGCAAACGGCGTTGGAGTCCCACGGCATCAAGGTAGAAGTAGCCGCCAGTGATGACCGCAAATTTTCAGCGGCGCTGCGCAGCGCGCAGAACAACACACTGCAATTGGGGTGGCCCGTGGGTCAACCTATGCCACTGCGCACGCTGGCGCAACTGCAGCAGAACGCCGCACGCGCATTGACCATGACGGAGGATCTCCGATTGTGGCGCATCGGCGGAGCAGCCCGGGTGGAAACGACCCGGGCGCATCTCGCCTTGCCGGTCAGACCCTTCACCAGCATAGAGGCGGGGCCGGAAAGCATGGATTGGTCGCCGGGACCGTGGATGTCGGCGTGGGAAAAAACCTTGCCGCCTGAGCGGGAACGGTCGTTTTATACCGATGATGAGGGGACAGTCTGGCTGCTCTTCAAGGAGCCGGGCGGGCACGGCAATGAGGCCGGAGACGCGCTTCCCCCTGCCCCCTTTGCCCAGGCAGAGACCGCGCAAGATCAGCACGCCGATGCCAGCAGTGCCCACTTCGATATGCTACCGGCATGCCTGAAAGCGATTCTGCCGTGCTGGCCGAACGGTGCCGCCGCCTTGGCCAAGTCGGCCGGGTTGACGCTGCAAAAACTGCAGTGGTTTATCGCTGATCGCCAAGCGATAGACCAGCAGGCCCGCCATCGCCTGATGACGCTGGCAGGAATTGAAATGAACGCGTACCGTGAACAAGAGCTGGCCGGGGGCTGCATACTGACTGCCGGTTCGCTACGGGCGACGGTGCGCCTGTACGACGAGCTCACACATGGCGGCGATGTGGCCTATGCAATCGAGATCTTGCCGGCTAGCGGTCCGGCTGATCCAAGCTGGCGCTATGTCCTCATACAAGCTTGCGATTGCCTCATGAACGTGTTGATGGTGCCCCGCGGGGGCGATGTCTCCGCGCATCTTGATCCCGCGCATTTCATCAATTTATCGGGACAATGCGACATCCCCGCCGCCCTCTACCAGGGTATCGTCGGCACTTGCGGCAGAGCATGCATCGATACGGCACGCAATCGTAGCGAAATGATGGCCTATCTTCAGCAGAATTATGACCGGCTTGTCGAGCACTTACCGTCACGTTGATAGTTTTTTTAGTGACGCCTGGTCGAGAGCGGCCAGGTGCCGTGTGCGCATGCGCTCAGCGTGCGATCGGGAGTTCATTCCAGTCCGTGGTGAAGTGCGGGGACTTGATCTCAGATCTGGCGTGCCAGCGCCCGGCGCCGGCGGCCGAAGCAACCTTGAGTGTATCCCGGCCGAACCGACGGTTCACGGCGTCCAGGGTGGCCATGACCTCGGCAGACTTTCGCCGCGGCACGCCGGTTTCGAAAAGGTTTCCCTGTACCACGCCGGCGGCGCCGATATCGGAAAGCATGACCCCCGTCTTTTTATACTGGTACCCAGTCAGATAGATGCGACGTAGCGCCCAGAGCGCTGCGCGCACCAGGCTGCGAAGATCGGCCGTCGGCACCGGCAGCGGCACCGTGAAGGCGTTGCTGTATTGCGGCGCCGACTCGCGAAAGCGATCGGTCATCACAAAGACCTGTATGCCGCCACAAACCGAACCTTGGCCACGAAGCTTTTCCGACGCTCGGGCGACATGCATCGAGACCGATTCCTCCAGCTCGCGCAACGTGCCGACCGTCGCCCCGAAGGACCGCGATGAGATGATCTGCTGCCGCGCCGGCGGAACCTCCTCCAGTTCGATGCACGAAATGCCTTGAAGCTCACGACAGGTGCGTTCGACGACCACACCGAACCTGCCGCGAATCGCCGCCGGCGTCGCGGCGCGCAGCGCGCCGACGGTGTGAATATTCATCAGCCGAAGCTGATCGGCCGTTTTACGCCCTACTCCCCACACTTCGCCGACGTCGATGGAGTCGAATATGGCTTGCTGGCGCGACGCCGGCATGGTGGACAAGTCGCACACCCCATTGAACTCCGGACGCTTTTTTGCAATGTGGTTCGCGAGCTTGGCCATCGTTAACGAGGGCGCCCCCGTACCGACACACACTGGCAGCCCAATCCATTGGTCTACGCGCCGGCGGATGGCATGGCCCATTTCCTCATGGCTCGGCCAGAGGTTGGCCACGGAATCTACTGCCAAAAAACACTCGTCCACGCTGTATATTTGGAGATTGGGCGAGAAATCCCGCAGGATGGCCACCAGGCGATTCGACAAATCTGCATAGAGCGGGAAATTGCTGGATCTGGCGACGATCCCATGTTTCTTGGCCAACGCACGCAATTTAAACCACGGCTCTCCCATGGGCACGCCCAGGGCCTTGGCCTCGTGTGAGCGGGCGACAGCGTTGCCATCGTTCCCGGATAAGACGACCAGCGGCCGGCCGCGCAGCTGCGGCTGGAAAAGTCGTTCCACTGAGCAATACATGTTGTTGACGTCAACGAGCGCGAACACCGGTTTTGCCGCGGCATCCATGATCAGCCGACTTTGCGGACGACGCCGGTCACCACACCCCAGATCTGGAGCTCGGCGCCGTCGGAAAAGCGTATCGGCTTGAATGAAGGATTCGCCGGCCGCAGCTCGATCACGCCGGCGCGCTGATAGAGCGTCTTGATGGTGTAGCCATCATCGACGATCGCCAGCACGATCTGGCCGTGTTTGGCCTCAAGGGCCCGATTGACCACCACCAGGTCGCCGTCGTCGATGTGGGCGTCGATCATGCTCTGACCTTCCACGCGGAACAGGAAGCAGGCCGCCTTGTTCTCGATCAGATAGTCGTTGATGTCCAGGCTGGTGTGCGAATGGTCATGCGCCGGGCTGGGGAAGCCGGCCGAGATCCGCTGCAGGTAAAAGCGCAGCGCGACCGTATCCGGCAATTCCGAAACGGGGATTGGTGATTTTGTTGCAAAAGGGAAAAACGAGGCGTGTTTCATGGCAAAATTAATACTGTGATTATGTACAGTATAACGAATAGCCAGAAAATGCTACGGAAGAGTTTGTCGCGCAAGCGGCGCAGGTTGACGCCGGCGGCAAGTTAGTCGGCGGTGTCGTTCATCCGATCGTAAGCAGCTTTCGGGTTGTTCCAGGCGAGCGCCGCCAACTCCGGCGCCAGCGCGTTCAAGACGTTCCATGACTGCGCCACCGCTTTGTGCGATTCACGGAAATACTGGATGCTGACGAGTTCCTGAAGCGCCTCTTTGAGGCACGTATCGGTTAGCGGCGGTATTTCCGCACGGGGCACGTATTCGACACCATCAATTACCACTGTTGGCATCTGATTCTCTCTACTCTTGCCCTGCTGGATCGACCTTCTCCAGCAGCTGAACCACTACGTATTGTGCGTCGACGCGCACGCCAGTTTTTGCTTCGATGTGGTCAGCAAGAGCGTTCACGACTTCGCCTCGGACCAGCGCTGGCTTCAGATTGGCCGCGACATCAACCGTATCGTCGTAGGTGAAGTTGTTGTTGCCGCCCCGCGGATCTGGGCAGTACGCGGCAAGGTGGTAGCTTACTGTCTTCAATTTTTACCTCTCTACTCTTTTTCTGTGATCAGCAAAGGCAAATGGCGCCGTCTTTGTGGCAGTCGCAGTTGCATTCCTGCACTTGGGATACTTCGTGCTCGCTCCAGCCTTCGACGCGCAGATTAGTGAGGATTTTATCGAGCCGGGCCTGATCAACATTCCCTTCTTCGGTAATGAATTTCTCTTGAGTACATCCGCAACATCCAAACATGGTTACCTTTCTATAACTACGTAGATTGCGCTAAGAGCGTGGTACTTTTTGTTTTAACTGCGTGGTCGCCAAAAATGCGTACTTATCCATCGCTGGTTTTACTTGCTCCTGAATGTGCTTGAGCCTCACATGCAGCTGCTGTCGTTTGATTCCATATTTGACTGCGGTTGGGCTCATCTTCTCGCCCTGGACAAGCACTTCCCGTAAAGCATTCACCATCGCTTCATTTTCAATGCGCGTAACCAGCAGTAGCGCGTCGAACATGTCAGATGTCAGGGCAAAGTCTGGTATGTCCATCTGGTATAGTGTCTTTTCTATCGGTTCCTCGATAGCGTGACGCGCCGGCGTCGGAACCGGCGCGTCACACCCTTATGCCGCTAGCCGTCTCTCGAGGTCGAGCATATTTTCAGGAAGCGGGACATTTGCCATTGTAAGCAATTTGGCGGCGGTGCTATTCACCCCGTCAGTTGTTTTTTGCATTTTCCCCAGAACGACGCAGCGCTTATTCCACATGCGCGATACTTTGCGCTCGTCGACCTTCGCAAGCGCTTCTAAACGATTCCATTCGGCGATACCCGGATCCACCACCTCCTGCGTCTGGTCTCTGGTCTTTGCAAGACGCGAGAAGAGCGCATGGCGCGCGAAAATTGCAAGCCCTTCCAGCCACACTGCGTGGCCAATGACGAACTGCTCACGGACATCGAACGCCGAGATCTCGCCTGTGACCATCTGCTGCCACTTCGGAATATGCGTTGCACATTCATCAAAGAATCGCAAAACGAACATGGTGATGTCGTTCAGCTTTTTTTCGTCTAAGGCACCGATGTTTTTTTCCGTCACGCCCGTGAGATGAGACAGCGCTTTCTTGAACGCAATCAGGCTCCAGAGCTTGAGCGACTTGGCATTAACACTGGAATTTTCCATGTCAATCCGCACCGAGATACCCGGCAGTTGATCGATGACTTGCAGCACCCAGGTATTGAAGGGATTGCGCCGGTCGTAAAGTGCATTAATCGCAGAGGATGGTTTTACCTGTTTGCCGTTGATGTCCGCAAACATCTGTTGAGATCGCTCCAGGCCCTGGTCGTAATAGATCGTGACCGCAATCGTTTCTTTGGCCAGTGATGGCTTCTCTTTGATTGCCAGGTCAATGCCCCAGCGGCGGTGTTGACCATCGTTAATGAGCAGCGTCGCTTCCATTGGAATATGCAGCAGACCAATGCTTCCGGCAGCACCGGTTACCGCGACCGGCTCGAACGCCATTTCTGCCGAGACGCTGGCGGTGATGGCCGGAAGCACGTAATCAGAAAGATTGTTAACCATATAGCGACCGATGGCTTCGCCGCGGCGCTCATTGAGGCTTCGCTGCGCACGCAATTGCGCCGGCACCACATCTTCATCGTCAAATTGGAAAATGCGCACGAAGGCTCCCAAGGGTACTTGAGCAACGTAATAGGCACGTCGGGCTTGCGTACCAGCGACTGCTGGAAAGGTGTAAGTGAATTGACTGCGTTCATTTTGGAGCTCATTCATGGTCGCGTCGATACGCGCAGACCGCTCCGCCTTGGCGATGCGTTCGGCGCCGAGTGCATCCAGTTCCGCGCGCGCTTGCACCTGGTATCTCTCTCGGAGCTGCTCGAGCGTCAGCTCTAAATCTTCCAGTTGCCAGCTGATGGATTCTTCGTCGGCCGGCCGGCCGCCTTGCCAGATGGGATCGAGGATGCTTTTCATCGTGTGAATGGCATCCTTTTCAAACCGATCGGCCAGCCAGTGATCGGCCAAGTCTGGACGAAGGTCGCCAGATTTCAATGACAGATCGCAGCTGAGCATCCCAAACAGAGGTTTGCGGTAAGAGCGTGTTCCATTGCGTTCATTGCACTGGTCCGTGCGCTCTTTTGCCTTGTACTCGTCATTGTGAAGGGAAATAACCCGCCCTTTCTCGATATCGACGTGATCGGGCAGATATGCCTTCCCCAGTGCAATGACGTAGTGCTTTTGTTTCGTGGCCATAACTCGGTTCCTCATTTGATATGTGTTCGCGCCTCAAGGTCGGAATGGGCGTGATGGCATCTACGCCATAGGACATATTGTAATTTGTGGAAATATGACCTGTCAATCTTTAACGATTGACAAATATGTGAGCCTATTCACTTCATCTGTGCGAGTACTTCCGAAGTCGCGTCATCTTGATCACGACTTGACGGGCAGTCGACATCGGCTTCCAGCAGCCGTAGGTACATGGGATCGACGGTATGTTGCAGGGATACTTCGTAGTCGGCGCCTGTGTGAATACATTGGCGCTCGTCGACGTCGACTGCGAGGAGCGCGAGAACAACATCTTCATCGAAAGCATCCCCGAGCCAGTTGGCAAGAGCATCTTCCATCGATTCAATCGAGGGAAAAAGATATACAGCCGAAACCCTCTCCCCCAATTCTTTGCTTCGGGGGCCGATCGCGGGAACCAGGCCGTCACGAGATATCGACGGAAGATTTTCCGCCGGCGTAATGTGGTAGTACATGCCGAGGCCGCTTCTATCTCGGCGATTCCGAGATAGATTCTTCGTCGATGTCGACATCGTCTTCAGCCAATTCATTGCGGACCTTCTCGAGCAGCTGCTCGGCAGTGCCTGCCGGCAGGTGGAATCCCTTTTCGAAGTAGCTTACGTCGGGCAGGACGTCCTCTTCGCTGGTATTGATCCAAGGGATCATGCCGCCCTCTTCCCGCGAAAAAACCAGTACCGCGTCCTTGCCGATGTCGAAGACGGCCGGCACGAACGCCACGGTATGGTAGAAGCAATTGCAGGCAACGAATTCCTTGCCTTTGTACTTACCGACGCTATGCGTCATGAACGGCTCGCCGTCGAACGCGGCGCCGGGGATGTATTTGCGGAGAAGCAGATGCGCCATCTCGACAGCTGACGACATCCAGGGCTCTTTCTCGGGATTCGTGGCGCGATCGCCGGCGGTCAATGTCAGGATGGATTCAAGATCTGTGCTTACGCTCATTTTGATGCTCCAGGTTGAGGAGAATCAATTTTCGGCGAGAACCTGAGACGTGGTTGCACTCGGTAAACGGCGCTGCGGCCGGAGCCCATCGACCGTCTATTGCACGGTGCCGGCCTTTGTGAGTTCGCCCGACAGTCCCAAAGCAAAGGCGCCCAGCAGTATCTTCTGAGCTTCTTCGCCGGGCTGCCCGATCTGCTTCGCGTATTCCTGGACTTGCGAGTGAAGTATCCCTCCGAACACGGCCATCAAATCGGAGATGCCTATCCCTGTTTTTTGACTGAGTGCATAGATTCCGATCGTGACTTCCTGCATTTGCATTTCGCGCGTCATCAAATCTCGTTCTGTTGTATTCATCGTATTTTTTAAAAAAGGCATCCGCGCCGACGACGCGGATGCGATCATTTACTGTGGACGTTCGCTATTCTCGTCGACATTCGCCTGGTTGTCATGTCCGTCACGGTGGAGTGTAAGGTCATAAGATGCGGGGAAAATTCACTATCCAGATCAGCCCTGTTATTCATCTGTCTGTTTTGTTTTATAATTACGATACAACACATTCCTATGAGGAGGCTCGTCATGAAATACCGTCGCGTACCAGGAGTGGCGTATTGCATCGGATGTGGTTGCCACGACAATCGGGCATGTCCGAACGGGTGCTATTGGCTCAAAGTTGATTATCCGGCTGCCGTCGGTGTGTGTAGCGAATGTAAGCCACACGTGAACCGCTGGAACGCCGGCGAACGTGATCAGCAATCGAAAGAAAAGCGATGAACGTAGAGACGAAACAAGTAGTGCCATTGACGCTGATGCGGTGGGCAAGCGAAGAATGGGTCGCCAGGCTCCTTCAGGAAGCGGGCATTTCATTGACGGCGGTGCTCGACATCGATCCCAATCAGCGAATCAGCTCCCTGGGGAGTCGTATGCTTCATCTGGTAGCAATGTCACCACACCGTCCTTCTGAAGATGTGACGCTGGAGGTCATGAAATTCCTTCTCAACGAGCGTGGTGGTGATCCGAACGTTCCCGACGACTACGGCCGGACACCACTCATCCTTTTCATTTCCCGAGCAAGAAACTCATGGAGCGAAAATGAACAGTTCGGCGTCGACGTTCTTTCGCTTTTATTTGCACATGGCGCCGACGCAAATGTCTACTTCACTCCAGATGTTGTGCATGTTGCCGGATGCGCGAAATGGACGCTGGCCCATCATTTGAATGACCGGTACCACGGCAATCCGCCCTTGCCTCCCAGAGTGCGCCAGCTTCTAGAAGCGAAGCTTGATCGCACTCTCCCAGATAGCGAGGGTCGGACGGGCGAGGTATCTCAATTTATGCTCGATGTGTAGATCACCTGGACGGACAACACCATGCAACATGCATTAAAGATCACCGCTGACGGAAAATCCTCCATCGTCACCACCGACGGCCAAGAGCTTGGCCACGGCGACGTGACGCAACGCGTACTTCACGTTTTACCAAAGCTTTATGTCGACCCTGAAGCCTTTTCCATTCTCACGAAAGAGGCGAAAGAATCACTCATCGTCAATATTACTTCCAACATTGGCGTGGACTTGACACCGCCCGGTGGAATCATTGTCAGGCAGCCGTATCCCAATCAACACTATTTTGTCGGCGGCTCGCGCGAAATTCGTAACGGCTGGATTGTTCCAATACCGAATGAGGTCAATGAATTTGACATCGAGATCTCATGGCACATCGGTCACACCCAGCAACTCACGAATACCGACGAATGGGAAGTCCGCCACAAAATCCATGCGGTGCTTATTCCCAGCGCCGACAACACCTACTCTATGGACACGACTTGTTGGCCGGCATATCGGTATCGCCCAACACTTCCCGCTCCAGCTGCGCCTTTTCGGCCGGCGCTTCCCGCGCCTCCCTCTATGTTGGGGATCGGCTTCGAAAATTATTCCCAAGATGATTTTGTCGGGCGACAGATCCTCCAGCAGTACGCGTTGATTGATGAAGAAGAGGAAAGTAATACTCCGGTCGGCTACTACCTAGAAGAGGAGATCTGCATCCCAGGTATCAAAATGAATCAGGCGTGGTCCATTGACGCCTTTCAGGAAGAGCAGCTGCACGAGGTGACGCAAGGAACGAAGTTTGCGACCGGCAATGAACAACATCGTCTCAACGCTCAGATCGAGATGCCGGCGGGCTTGCTCGTCGAAGCGGTGAAGCTGGCGAGCGCCATTCCCTTCGAAAAGGACTCGGATTTCGACAAGTCCATCGCCGGCAAGAAAGGAGGCTGCGAAAGTCATCCCGCGTTGAAGCTCCTCGCCGATTGGTGGACAGAACATCGCCCTGTACAGACACCCCACAAAGTCGGCTTCGCCATGCCGTGGATTCGCGTCCGCGACGATGGCGAGTATTTCTGCGGCCACTAGGAAGTCCCTAATGCACCGATCGAAGCCTTCGGAGGCGAAACGAACGCTCAGGCGCGTATTGGCGACTTCATGCTGATCATGTTTTTCGCCTCTCATGAGCACTTCACAGCCGACGAGGAGGGCATCCACGTCTATCTCGCCGACGGCAGCCCCTTTTCCACTATCGGGATGAATCCTGAAGATCTCGAGAGCGGCGATTTCGACGAGGCCTGGTATTCCCTCAAAGCGTTGGCCGCATTTCCTTCAAGGTTTCAGGCCGCTTGGAAACTTTTAAAAACCATGTCAAGCTAGAAATTATGAAAAATCTTAAAAAAGCAGTACTGAGCATCGCGTTCGCCAGCGCATTGGCCGCATTGACCGGATGCGCGACTAATCAACCCAGTCCAAAACAGGGCCTTTTCAATGGGGAATACACGAACGTAACTTCCTATATCAACCAGGATGGTTGCGATTTCTCCGCTGGCGCCAAATGCGAATACCTGGACCTGATTGTTGCTTTCGCGGTCAATGACCAGGTCGGCGGGACAAGATTGCTCCTGGGGCCCCAAGGAACTTGGCATAAGGAAGATCAGCGATACAATTTGGGGGCGACCGTTGAACGGCGAGGAAGTGAACAGTTCGTTCGACTTGAAAGAATCAATGCGGATGGCGACTGCGCAGCAATCGGTCAGGTACCGTTCGCAAAGACGGGAAAGGCCGTCCTGCCGGCATGCGGAACATATCCAGAGATCCGGGCAAGCTGGCGCGTCGTCACTGATTTTGAGCGAATGACCGAACGATGGAGCAACAATCTTTTATTGCTGTTGACCGCTATGGGCGGCGGCGAATTACCGTAAAGGATGAGGAAATGATCGTAGTAAGTCAGTTGGCATGTAGCCCCGAATTCACCGCCGCACTCGCGGCAGTGGAAAACGGGAAAACTATCCGCCGAGCGTCGTGGCCAGAAGGCATGAACCTTCGCAAGAAAGATGGCCAGATCGCCGTCTATCGCAACGAGAAATTCACCGCGCCGGCCTGGATGGGACCATCCAGCGACGAAGCGGACGCGACCGACTGGGAGATCCTGGAGCCGGTGCAACCATGAAGTGGTCCCTCAGCAATGCTGGGCGCGAGCAAGAACTTCGCGCCAACTTTCAGAAGCTCAGCATTGACTGCGACGCACCTGGCTTTCTGGATTCCGCCGCCTTTCTCAAGGCTGAACGGGCCAATCCTCGGATCTTGGAAGCCTACGCGGAATTCATCGAGACGCGCACCTATTCCAAAGAATACCTGGCCGACGCTGGCGAAAAGATCGAGATTGCTGCTGAAGCGGTCCGCGCCGCGGTCGAAAAGGACGGCCGCCAAGGCGCCTGCATCGACGCATCGGGCATGCTCGGCCGCATGCTCGACAAGCTCGGGATCTGGAACTACGTGGCCAAGGCCACCCTGACCATCAACTATCCCGAAAAATCAAAGCTGAGCCCGACCCACTTCTGGGAGTTCGACGAGGGTCAGTTTGCTGCGCCACATGCGATTGTTGTGGCTCCGCCGTTTGGCGCCATTGACGTTACCGTTCGACATCAGGGCTACAGCAATCACGAAGAGCGTTACTTGCCGCCCGCAGTTCTGGCCACCGTGTTTGAGGATGCTGGTTGGAATGCGGAAGATCTGGCGTCTCAGAAAATGCGGGTCTACTTGCAAGTCAGAGGAATGGCTTTCCACGATTTCGTGGCCACTCAGCGCCCCGGACTGCTGCAGGTAATCAACACGCTGCGGCCGCGAAAGATCGTTGTAAACGGCACGTCCCTAAAATACGTGGTGGTCGCCGTCGGCGGCACCATCGAGCAGCTCGACGACATTACCGGCTATAAACCAAGCGGCAGGACAGCTAAGCAGATCTTCATCGAAGATGTCCTTCCAAAGGTATAATTTTCCAACTGTCCCCGCACACATTCAGTACAAAAAATGACCACTCCAGACAACGTCTTTCGTCGGATTTTTCTTTTCGTCAAGAAATGGGGAATACGTTTCCTTGCGATTCATATTGTATTGACGCTCATTTTCGCTATGTTTTGGGGATGGGATTTTTACATCCAAGCGCGTGCCTGGGCGACACCATATATGGCCGCGCTGGCGCTCGTACTTTGGATGGTCATTTCAAGATGCATTCAAAAAGCGAGGAAGTCGCTAGATCTTAAGGATCAACCGCCGGCGCCAGCGACCGAAAGCATGAAGTAGAGACTGCCAAGCACGCCACCCGCAATCCAACAAGCCAGGCTGGTCAGAGGTAGCCCGACGCTCCGGCGGGGATTTTGAAGATACACGATCGCGGCGGCCAACGGCCCCGCCAGTATAGCCAGGCATAAATACGCATACCGCGCCCATGAACCAGCCGGCTCGACTAATCCTTGAGCGACACAACCGGCCGTCAGCACGACGATCATGCAACCAATGTAGGCTGCTGTCGCCATGAGCAAATAAACGCCACTGAAGGTCGTTACGCCTGTCTTGCTTGCCATTTCATCTCCGAGGTCGGACGTGGGTGATCATTGAATTATGCCGGACCTGCGTTCAGGTTGGAAGTTCGATAATTAATTGCCATAATACAAGAAATCGATTGGCCAATGCGGATGCTTGTCCTAATCGATTTCGCACCTTCATCACCGGCACATGCGGCCGAGAAAGAAAAACATGAACAGAATTGTCATTGCGGTTGGTGGTGTCGTTCTCGGCGGCGTGCTCGGCGCCGGCATCGTGGCCAAGTTTTTACCGCCCTCGGAAGTCAAGGTAACCGAGGCGCTGTACCGGAGCTGCGTCAACGGCCCGAACTACTCGCCAGATCCGCCGGCGACAGGGAATGGAAGAAGCGGCTGCAATCGCCGGCGTATCGACGAATTCCTGGCCGCTGTCTACGACAAGACGTTCATTCCGCCAATTCCCGAAGAGAAATCGATTATGAGCTATGAAGAAGTCATTCTTCAATACAAGGGACGGGACAAATGATGCGCATCCTGTTCAAGTGTATTGAAACAGCGCTCTGGCTGTTCTCGATGACGATCTTGATTCCGGCCGTCAGCAAGACGGTCGATCAATACTTCCAAACAGCCAGTGGCGGCGCCATGGCTTATCAGATGCTGGGATTGCTAGTGCTGACCGGGATTCTCATGTTCGCAATGTGGCGCGCTTCTGCGCGCCTGGTCGACGTCGTCAGAGTGCCATACGACGTACAGATCCGCCGGCGCTGGCGGAGCACTAATCAGAAGTGATTTCGGCCGCAACTGCTGCCGCGACTTGCTCCGGGGCAGCAGTTGGGATCATCCAGTGTTGAATCGTTGGATTACCACCGGCGTGCATGTCAACATCCAATGACACGTGGATGATTCCCACACGGTCGAAGTCGTCATACCCTACGGCCAGATAATAATCGTCATGCAGCCGGATCAAGTCGGCATCTTCTGCGTTTTCGCACAGTTCAAGTGCGCTGATGCTCACGCCAACCGCTCGCAGCGCGTCTACAAGCCTCTGGGTGTGTTCTTTGCGTGACATGGCTTCCTGGAATTTCAATCTTCAACGTCATCAGCAACTTCATGATGCCATCCATGAGGTAAATCGATATGCGCCCAAGCTAGCGGTCGACTCGCACGCATCGCCGCTATTTTCGTCGTCCGAAGTGAATCAAGTGCTTCGTTGAGATTCGAAAAACACAATCGTTCACTGAAGGGCTCTGCACACGGTCCGCTTTCAATTTGAATGCGGCTGCATTTGAAATGCTCTATTAATGACGCCACAGGGATTAATCCTTCATCGCGACCGTCAATCCCACAGACGACAGAGGATTCAAGCCAATCGAAAAACATCCTTGTCGAAAGGCCCCATACATTCGCATCGAGAATAATCTTCTTGTCAAAATCGACGGTTACATTGCCATACACGGGATCTGCTAACGGTTCGTTCAATGCACGTGTGCAGTCTTCCCAGTTTGAACCCTCGAGAAAATCCAATGCATGTTTCGCATCTGGTCGCGTGTCGGAAAATACACCGAGCCGCATATCCCAAATGAGATGGCCAATGCCTTTAACGGCAGAATAATATGCACGCTCATCGTTTGCCACGATGGTTAGCGCAATATCATCTATTGAAACCCCCATATTTTTTCCCCAGATTATTTAAATGAAGTCTCGTCGCCGTAGACAGAAGAGCGGATGTCCACAGAATGCTTCCAGCGAGAGTATTTTTTCATGAAGACGCCAAGGATCTCCTCGTCGACGACTGTGAATTCGCGTTTCATGCCTAAGACCTCTTCACGATATCTTTTGACCTCACTCACATCGTGAGACAAAACGTTCTTCTTCAATTCGTCGAGCGATTTGATACCAAGCCCCCGGCCGCCCATATGCCATCTCCGGACGGCTGGCCATAGAACGATCGTGGCCAGCACAGCCCCAGCAGCCCAAGCAATCAGATAGTTGCCTGAGCCGGGTGACATACGGTTAAGCCAGTCAATAATCGCGCTGGCCCAGCCAGGCGCCAAGATGAAGGTCCCAAATAACACCAATGGAATCGCCTGCAGTAGAACGAACCACCTGAATTTCCTGCGCGTCAGATGATGGACCTTGTCCAGTTCTTCGCAGCTTGGTGCTGGTCGCAGCAAAGGCCTTTCAGATTTCATGGCATTCCTTGTGCCGCTTTTCAACATTGGCCCTGTCGGCCAAAACAACAAGCTCAAATTCGCTCTTCAGGACTTCAGGACCAACTTGGATCATGATCGGATGCCCGCCCTCGAACAAGGTATGTCCGCCCTCATACAAAGGAATGTCACCTGGTGTCGCCGAGTCAGCTGAGCAACCCGCGAAAAGTACCTGATCTGCATGCCGCAGATACCATCTATCGAATTGCGATTGACTGAACACAATTGTCTTCACGCGTCTCTCCATTCTAAGATTTGAAAACACACGTCCTATTGACGCTTCTGGACCTTTGCCGCCGCTGCAATAGCGCGAGTCTTGCTCACGCCGGCAAGCATTCTCCGCTCTTTACCGCTGAGAAACCAAGCCTGGAAGCGCGTCAATCCTCTTGCTTCAATGTGAACCTGATCGCCGTGGCCAAGGGCCGGCAATCCAATTTTTGTCTTACCAGCTTCCCAAGCGGCTACGACATTTTGGCAAAACATTGTGAGTCCTTTCATTTATTTTTGAAACCGGTCAATCAGTCAGTGTAGACGTCACCGCTCAACGCGGAAGGGCGTTCGCAGATCTGTCCAGAGGCAAGCTGGTCATCCAGACTTCATCGCCAGAACGCGAGGCGCCAATGCTCACGAACTCATCGCGCACGCTAAGATTTTTCAATACATGGCTGGACATACCATCCAGCAATTGAGCAAGCCGCTCTCGAACCGGGCTGCTCCCACCGTAGTGCAATCCGGCCAGGACAAAATGCCCGGCACCGACCAAGCGAAGAGCGGCACTTGCTTGCTGCCCGTCTCGCAACTCATCAAAAACGATGACGCTGGGCTCCCGCCGCAAATATTTAGCCGAATTTTCAGAAAAAGTCTCGAAACTCACAACAACTTGCTGCTCCGTTGCCGAATATTCCTCAGGCAGGCCAACGACCAAAATATGACCTCCTTTGGCAAGATGATCACTTAGGAATTTGAGAATAGAAGTTTTTCCGGTACCGCCTGATCCAGATACGACCAGAAGTGCTGATCGCATACTCGCGATCCGAGCAAGGATTCTCGGAGTGGAATGAATTTTTCCAGCAACTGCATTCATTGAAGTTTTTGTCATTGTGGTCTCTCAGAAAATTCAGGCGTCGACCAGCTCTGCGATCGACTCATTTTGTTCAGCGACAGCAACCGATCCCACGACGTGAAATTCGAAGTACACCTCATCCAATCCCAGCGGCCCCCAGTCTTTTGCGTGAAGGGCGATCGCAACAACTGGCGCCGCGCCCTTCCCTTCACTCAACATCGCCCAGAATCGATCGGCAGAGAACCACGTCGTGAGCAGTGGCTCCCCCTTGATCTCACACATGCATTGCAGGTTTTCATAAAAGATGGCGGCCAGGTCGGGCTGTCCATTCACCCACTCAAGAAACTCGCGCGCCGGCATCTCAAAACTAGCCTCCTCGAGCGGGCTCGCCAGAATTAAAAATCTTGGATTCAGCGTCTGCTCAGCTAGATCCATCATCGCGCCATGAATCGGGTGCGAGGTCATTTGCGAGATATCCCGCGTGACACTCCCGCTCACATACATGCGCCGGCTCGGATCGATCTCATATGTCATGCTCAGCTCCGTCGTTTATTTCTACTATTCCAAATCAGTTCCCATTGCCGACTTTCTACGGGAGCATCCTTTGGCAGGACCATACAATCAAAGCGCATTCCTTTGATCTTCAGCACCAGGTATCGTCGGCCGGTACCGGTAATCAATTCATCACCAGACTCACACGGTTCAGCGCCATGCCAGGTCACACGCAGCGTCACAGGATCATAGGGTGCCTTCCGCATGGCTACTTCGTGTTGTCGACTACCAGGCGCAGTTTTGGATTGCTGACGACCTTAGGCAAAAGCCGCCCGACAACATTCCCGTTCGCGTCAAGAATGATCTTGCCACCGAACGCCAGTTTGTCGAGAGCGATCCCGAGCTCGTTATCATCAACACCAAAGGATGGAAGATAGGTGTACGCGGAATATCCACTTTTCATCACAATCCCCTCTGCCTCTTTGAGTTCTTTGCGGCCGAAGGTCTTCCCATTGAAGGCCCAGATCAGATCGACGACCTGACTTAGAACGAATCCGCCTATCACACCCGCCATTAACCAGGCTTGCGCACTCTCTGTCATTTCAGTGGCCTCCGTACGGATTGGATGATCTTGGGACCAGGGGCTCCACCCGGAGGGGGCCGTACTTCGTGACCGTTTCGATTGCTTCGAGTCCACCTGGTGTGATATCAAGCACTGCCCATTGCGCCGGCGGCACGCGTATGACCTCAAGAAGTGTCCCGGAGACCTCGACACCCTTCTCATATTCAGAAACCAGATGACGCATAAGCACTTGTTCTGGCGCCGCGTGGTCAATCTTGACCGCAAAAAAATCTGTCCTCTCACGCTCTGATCGGATGATTTGGAGAATTCCGGAATCCAGTGTTTCGGTCCCGACATGTGCGTACACGTACCCTTTTTTCTGATAGCTTTCCACTGCTTTGGCGAACATGTCGCGCAACTTTGCGCATGCCTCACCAAGGTCGTTGGCCTCGACTGTCAGATCTGTTGCTGTTATCCGAAACGGCTTCATAATGGGCTCCTAGACGTTGTTACAGCCTGCTTAACAACGCCGATAACAAATCCGACGACGGGCCAGTACCAAACTGATGGGACCGTGCTTGAAGGCCGCCACACACGGGCCCTTCATGCCTTGCCTGGTCAAATGGGTTCAGGTTGAATTTTTGGCTATGGAGACCCAACGACTGCGCCAAAGTACTGCACATACCTTTTGCGGTCGGGCCGTCAATAATCGTGAGTCCGATATTCCGATTGTCCATTAAATTTCCTTTATTCCTACAATGTAATAACAAAACAATACATTTCGATGCATGATTATGCCATTGAAAATGAGCAGTGAGCCGCACTGGGCGACTCACTCAACAGGTTCATCGCCTTCAGCTACTTGTTCACCGCTTGCGGGCTTCGGTATTCGCTTCATCCCAAACTTCAACGCTTCCACTTCCTGGTTCAGCAGCCCAAGTCGCACCGAGACTTTCTTCTCTACCGCTACGTGGGCCCAAAATAGAAGCGCGTCGTCGGCAATCGATACCGGAACAACGGACAAACATTCTGAATGCGCCAATGCACGTTTCATCAGCGCACTTGCGACACCTCGCCTTTGAAATTCGTCGTTGACGATCAGATCGAAAACGAAACAACTTTTCGTTTGCTCAAACGACTCAGCAACGATCCGACCCACTGCCGCGCGACCGCTGAACGCTTCAATCCGGAATAGGTGGCCGGACTGCGGAACGACTTTAAAAGTGCACTCAGAAGCAAATACATCAGGCTCTACTAGCTCTTCCTTCTTAAGCCCAGCCACCCAATCAAAAACTCTACCAAGCATGTGATCGACGACTAGCGTCCTTAGTTATTACTGGCTGCCTGCCAGATATCGGTCCATCAATTCTTCAAAATGTCAGTGCTGGCTGCTCGCCGACATCGTCCTTCGCAAGATCATGATCAGAATATTGCTGACGCGACCATGCCGCGATCTGGGCGATGCACTCGTCCGCGCCACCAGACACCTGAAAACACCCATGGGCCAGCATCAGGTTGCGTCCCAGGCCAAAATCCTCGATGACATGTCCCTGAAGATCCCGGCCAGGCGAACCCTGTGGCACCTGGTCAAGCAAGGAGCTCGTTGGTACGTTGTAGCACCACACCGGCTTTCCCTTGCCTCGGGCGTACCCGCTTTCAAAGACGGTACCGGAATCCGGCTCGAGGCCGCGAAAATTTCGCACGTTGGCCATCACCACGTGCGCGCGATCGATCATCGCCAGATTTGCCTCTTGGATACGCTGTGAAAGCGGCCGCTCACCATCACCGTGGATCTCGTCATCTGCAGGGCACAGCGCGACCAGGCCGGCCGCGCGACAAGCGTCCTTGATCGCCTGCTTGATGGCAGGATAAGCAGGATCAAAAACATCCGGGCCCGCTGCGTAGACGTAGATCGGCTCATTCATGACGATCAACCTACAGCTTCAAATTCCGGAACCAACTCAGCTACCGTCATCGGCTGGCCGCCAGGCACGCCGGCCAGCTGCTGCAAGCGCTCAGCTTGCTCCGTCCGGATTTCGACGGGAAACGCCGCGGCACCGTAGGTCAGCAGCCAAATGGACCTGGTGATTCCATTGGTGAAGGCGATGTACGGCAGATCCTTGGGGATAACCCGCTTGAGCCGCTTGAAAATCAACAGAAACGGCTCGTACTCTCGCCGTTCCGATTCGGTCACATCACAGGCAATGTTGGCCAACGGTACCGGATTGTCAGAACCATGTGAGAAACCGTCTTCTGCGGATTCGAACTTGCGATCGTTCTTCCAAGTGTTTGGATTCCCGTGTTGGACGTCGCCCTGAGCATCATATGGATTTGCGCGCCATAGCGCCAAGAACTTCTGCGCGTCGACCACGACCACAGAACGCTCATCGTTCATGTAGTTAGAGCGTGACACGCCCATATACACATCGCCGCTCAGCGCCGTCGGCACACGGAAGGTCGCGTATCGCTTACCGAATACCGTTTCAATCTTGTAAAGAAGCTGCATGAAAATCCTTGATGAAGAGTCAAAACAACTGGAATGGCACCGGGTTAACCGTATGCGGGAAATAGTCTCGACCTCGGGCCAGCGGATGGGAAGGGAATCCGGCGCCAGTTAGCCGCAGCGCCATCGGCGTTACGCCGGCGACGGCGATCAACTTCGAGACGGCTTCAGCTCGACCAGGCAGATATCGAGCTTTTGTTCCCCAGGCACAAATTGTCAGCTGAGCGGACTGCAGCATCTGCGCAAGATATTGGTCGTTGTCGGGGCCGATTGGGTCTGGATCTGTGCGAAGAATGCCTGGATCCGTCGATCGCAAAGCCCACAAGTTGCCGACATCGAGCCGGCCACATCCCTGGTGCCGCGCAATCGCCATGGATTTAGTGATAGTTCTGTCGTCCTGTTCATCGTCAGCGACGCTGGGATTGAGCATCAGCAGCAGCATGGAAGGCAACGATGCATCCCATTCACGCCAGAGGTGATAACGATATCGCCCGCATGGCGATATCGTTGCTCCGCGGCGAATGATCTGAACTGGATCCATTGAGATCAATAGACTGGCGAATAGCCTTCAGCAGGCCGACAAACCGCATTCGCTGGGCCGCTTTGACCCCGGCCGCGATGAAGTGATGCGCGGACTCGCGCAATGTCAGCATCACATGCCGCTGCGCTTGGAAAATACTTGGTGTGGCCAGCCTCCAGCCAAGCGCCCGTGTTATTCGGCGCCGGCGCCGACAGAAACGTCACTAAAATAATCCAATTCATCAATCCCCCCGTTCAATACATTTTTTCTGATACACCATTTTTATGCAATACCCTCAGTGAGGGCATTGACAGACGTGTTCTGCTTTATTCAACCTTGAACAGCTTTTTCATACGTGTCAGCACCGCGTCCGGACATGGAGAGCGACGGCTGCTCTCTGGTTTCGCCAAGTACGCCTTCCACTGTCCCAACGACAGCTGCAGCGCTTGGCCTTTGTTGAACATCTCCAGCGCTGCGGACTGAGTTACGCCCGCCTTTTCTATCAAGGTACGAAGCTGCTCGCCGTTATCGAGATGTTTGTCTGCCATATTCCTATCTTTCAAAATAAAACTATTTTTCAATTACAACACCATTGCGTCTTTTAAAAGGCGCGGGGTGAAATGTTATCCCCAAAATCAGTGCATAGGTCTGTGGATAACTTCGCCGCATGCCCGGCAAACAAGCATGATGCTTGCATGTCGACCTCTTGACCAATTTAACAGCAGTCCGCACGATTATTACTTTTGCTGGCGCCTACGGCGAGCGCTATTCCACTGCTGAACAAAAGTCATGATCAATCCCAAGAGCACGGCGAAGATCACCCGGGCTACGGTCAATTCTGTGCGTTCATGATGCAACGCACCCCAGACCATCGCAAATACCGCACTGCCTATGGCCACGAAAAGATAGTTGAACATCCAATTTTCCTTGTGGAAAGCTGCTGTTAATGTGCCCGGCCCGTCGATGCGGGCCGCCGCATTGCATCGACAACCTGATAAGCCCACTTGGCACCGTAGTCCACGGACCCTCTCGCATAGCGTTCAGCTGCCTCGACATCAACAATCGAAGGAGCGGACAGCCCCAACTTATCGGCTTGATGCCCGGCTTCGCGGTGGACGGCATCGCGTTCAGCCCTCACCCATTCTGCAACGGACCTATTTTTACGCTTTGCTGCTTCCGCCTGAAAGGCCAGATAGATACTTTTGGCCGGCTCTTGGTGAGGTTCAAATGGATCATGCATGTTTTCCTCTAACAACGTGCAGGTTAAGAAACTGGCCGAGCAACGATGGTGCGAGTTGCAGGCAGTAACGAATCAGCACCGATATAAACCACATCTGGTGCCTCGGGCCATTCTCTACGGCATGTATCAAACTCACCTTCGTTCCAGAGGCGCAGCCACGTCATTCCATCTTCTGCTGTCAGAGCGAACTGGATCGCTTCAACTGCAGCATTCGGCACCTCACCAATCAGAGGAAATCCCGTTTCAATACCTTTATCCCGGGATCTCATGAGGAAGGTTCCATCGGAAACCACAGCCTGAACGTCTTCTATCGACGGTACTAATAACCCTGAGGTCGACAGCAACTCCTTTTCGCCGACAAGGACGCGCAGTAGAAAGTCCATTGCTTCAACAATGGCATCCATCCGCGCCCGGGGGCTCAAATCATCGATGTCATATTGCGCAATGTGTTCCGCCTTGTCGACGCAATGCAAGGCTGCATCGATCGCTCGGCTCGACACATCTTCTCGAACGGCAACTTTTGAAAGAATTTTCTCCGACACTTGAGACAACAATCGAATCGCCTGCAGCGTCACTTTGCGTTCGTCCATTTTGTCTTCCTTTAATTTTTGTGGTGCTCAATGCACATCGACTTACTTCTAAAAACCTTTTCATTTCCGGACAAATCCAGTGTTATCCCGAAACTTGCCGCGAGTCGCACAAATGCATTGTCTTCGCCGTTGATAAGCATATGGCCAGCGCACTGCATGTCTGTCCTCTTATGGCAGACAAAAGAATCAGCAGCTAAAATCTCAGCTATCCGCGCTTCCCCGAGCCAGCCTTTTACAGCGTCCTTTCGAAAGGGACAGTCGCGGCATGGGGTCTTGATGTGCGGCAGTTTCACTTAACGCACTCCTTTGCCGATCAGCTAGATTCAGGGCTGATTCGATTAGATCCTGGCGAACTCGGGATCTTCTCAGGACGCATCTTCAGCGCTCTGACTTGTTGCCCGCAGCGGGGACAGTCCCATTCAACGCCACTAAGAAACGCGTTGCCGCTCTCGCGCGGCATTGGCTTGCTTTCTTTATACGCCACGCCCGTTGGGCCAGCATGGCCCAGCAAGCGACACGCCAATTTCTTCAAAATCCGCATTTGCGATTTCCTATTTATTCAAACATGATGCTGCCAGAGGTTTCATCATCCCAACGGGGGATTTTCAGCCCCTTTTTCAGCGCGTCCAAATATGCTTGCTCCACCACAAAAACTCTGCTCATGCCGTCTTCAATTTTGACGCACCGCGCTGGAACGCCCATGCCTCGATATACCCCTGCAAGCGTTGATGCAACCTCCGCCGGCACATCCTCAGCGCAGATATAGCGAATGCCTTGAATATTCCTGAAGCTCGACGTTTGGTCTTTAAAGGGCATGTGTGTTTTTCCATTTCATGCGCCTCAATACTAGGTGCGAAATCGCACTTCGTCAAGCTTATGCCGTGTCTTTTAGGTGATTCCACAAGACAGGCCGTACAGCATATCCCTTTGCAATGGTGGATAATTCCGGGACAATAATGATCAAGACATCGGTCTGTCGCGGCCACGCGCGAAGTCTTCCACACCAGCAGAACACAAGGTTTTTATGTCCAGGGCGATATCAGTTGAGGATTCCCCCAGCTCAGCGTTGCAGCTGGCGCCGGCAATTGCCGAAGCTGATTTGCGCGCGATCACGTCGTGGGTTCAATCAAAGCGGAAATCGAAACATACTCGTCGTGCTTTCCAGACCGAGGCGCAGCGCTGGCTGGCCTGGCTGATTTGGGCCAAAAGCGCCAGCGGATTCACCACCTGGCTCGACAAAGCTACAAGTCTCGATGCAGCCGCATATGCCAAATTTCTCCTGGAAGAGAAAACGCAACAATTTCCCATTCCTGTGCTTGAGGCCGCCGGCCTGCGCAATCAACCCTTCCGCATGCAGGCGCTGGCGGTCACCAGCGTCGACCGCGCAGTTGACTCGCTTCGCACGATGTATAGCGATCTGATCGAGATGGTGGTCGACGGCAGCCTGGATCTGCGGAAGAACCCTTTCGCTCGCTTCAAGACCAGCTCCATCGCCGATCGTCTTTCACCGCGTCATAAAGCGCTCAATAGGTCTGAGCGATCGTACATCGATGATGCATTGACGTTGATCAGGTGCCGTGAAGAAGAAAAAGGAAAGCGTCCGGTCATTTACCACCAGCTACGCTGGATCTGGCACGCCCTGCTTCAGTCCGCCATGCGCCGGTCAGAGCTCGCCGCGGCCGTCGCCGGCGACATCCACCAAGTCACCGACGATGAAGGCAACAGAAATTGGGAGATATCGATCAAGGGGAAAGGAGACAAAGTCGCTTCCATTCCCTTGTCCAACGACTTCATGCTGGAATTTGCTGTCTATCGAGAGTTCCACGGTCTACCGCCTGTCCCGACCTACACTGCTGACGGAAAGCGTGATGAAAGCCCCGTAGTGATGCCAATCAAAGGCGCAACGCGCCAGGTCAGCGACTCGCTGATCTACCGGGCAATGAAGGACTTGATGAAGATGGCCAGCACGTTGGCTATGGAGGCGCAAGATCCTGCCGGCGCCGAGAAATTGAAAATGTCCGCGGCGCACAGCGCCAGGCACACATGCGTCACGCGTATCGTCGATTCAACCGGCGATATCACCTTGGCCAAAGACATGGCCCGTCACAGCTCGATCAGCACCACGCAAGGTTACGTGGCGCCGTCGACGTCGCGCCTGCGGAAAGCGCTCGAAAACCTTGACTGACCGCATGTTTAACAATCCGAATTCACATTCTGTACCAGACGCGAATCCCGATAGCCCGTCCCGCACCTAAGAAGCCGCGCGCAAATAGCGTTTCGACATTGATCACATCCATCCCATCTTTCTCAATCAGGCTCAAACCAGACAATTGAGCTTCTTGAGGGATCGTATTATTCCGAAACGGGATGTCTAGGTATTCCACTTTAGTACGCCGTTCCGGAGATACAAAACCACCTACTATCTCGCTTCTTGCAGACACGTCAATGATGCCGTTGGCAACACGCTCAACATCTTCGCTCATCGTGTCCTCGGAAACGCATAGGAACTGACGCGCCACGATGCGCGCGCGCTCGATCTGCTCTGTAAAAGGCTGCTGCTTTGCAGTATTTGCCTGAATAAGGGAAAAGCCCCACTTCTGCATTTCCCTAAGCATTGTCAGAATGCTCCCCGCTTCCTGCTCTTGCATCTCGCTTCCTTTTTTGAATCATCGCGTGCGTAGAAATGAAAATGGCCCCTGAGGGCCACAGTCAACCAGCGAGGGCTATTGCTTCGACAGATCAACCGGCGGGCAACCGGCGTTCTGCAATTCGTAGTTCAGCGTTCCACGGTTGGTATTGCGTTCCTGGATAGCCTTGCAGTTGTCTTCCTTGCCGGCGACGGCCTGGCCAGACGAAAGACCAATCGCCGGCGCCGCCGCGACTGGTGCTTTATCTTGTGCAGCTGGAGCGTCGGTCTTGCTGCAGGCGATCAAGCAAACTGCAACGAGGCATATGGCAGTCAAATTTTCGAATTTCATCTTGTTCCCTATCGTTATTGTTAATTTCAAACTGGATCGAAGCGTGTCCCGGATTAACCAGGGAATGCCTTGAAAATGCTTTCTGCGGCCTCTTCGTCCGGGGCATAGTCCGAATAATGAATGACACCATCGTCATCCACCGGCCGGTCGGCACGATTGTAATTGACCAAGGTCACCTGGCCCACGACTTGCCGGCATGTTTCAGAGACCACCAGCGGATGTTTTGGCACATTCTTGCCCAATTCCCGCAGGGCGACGGCCTTCACGCCGATTTCCTTGCCCAGCATGTCGATCGGCACCTGGCTTTGAAATTCTTCGGCCAGATTACCGGTGGTCTTGGCCTGCTCCAACGCCATCTTGTAGGCCTTGCGAACACGCTCGTCCATTTCCTTACCCTTACGCTTGGCGTTCCAGCGCTCCTTCAGGGCGCTACCGGCTTCCGCACCGGCGGCATACAAATTGGCCGTGGCCAATTGACGTTGCGTTTCCCAGTAGCTTCCCATGTTCATTCCTTTCCAATGCGGTAAATTTCCGCTGTGAAACCATTAAATCAAGCCGGAACAGATCCTGTCAAGGAAACCCCCTCAATTACCTTGCACTCCGGCCCTTCTTGATCGAATCCATCAGGCCGCCATCGCCCCCAGAAGGTACGCGCTCCTCTTTGGGCGCCATGGTTCTGGCGCCAGACTGTGCAGCGTTGATGAAGACGCTGTTGACCCGGCTTTCGACATCCTGGCCCACGTGCGAGCTGGCGTTCTGTCCAATCCAGCCGATCAGGCGATCCGGCATTCCCAGCAACAGGGAGAACGACGAATTGATCAGCGACATCCCCAGTACGGTCAAAATGACCAGGTATGCCACGATCGACATCAAGCCCGTCAAGCTATTCCCCTGCGCCGAAGCCACGGCCGAGCCGAAGTACTTGAACAGGAAAGTCCCCAGCACCGTGACTGTCCCGGAAGCAAAAAAGAATGCGAGGGTGAGGATGATCGGTCGCGCAAAATTGTTGAACAGGTACAGGTAACCGTAGCTGGTTCGCTGCCCCATCCCATCACCATCCGAGTCGAAGTGAGCCAGCGCCCAGAGCGAAGCACCGACAAGGGACTCCAGAACCGAGGTGAACCATTGCACCAGGGCCGCAAACCACTGGATGAAGGGAAGCATCGGCAGATAGAACGCCATTGCCGCGGCCGTCGCAAATAAGACGAACGCCACCGGCACCAGCAAGCCGCCGGCGTCGGCCGCGATGCTCGACACGATTTTGACAATCCCCGAGCTTTTCGAGGCCATGTTGGAGACTTTTTCAGCGACCGTCTGAAGCAACGGCACCTCTTTTAACACCTTGTAGGCGAAATACAGCGTCTGCGCGAGCGCCAGCGCGTTATCACCGATGTTCTTGTACGCAATGATCGGATTGATAGTCTTGGACATCCCGGTAGAGCTGGAGCCTCCCAGGGCACTCATAGCGCCGCCCATGATGTATTGGCCAAGCGAGACGTTGCCGACGGCATTGCCCGACGTCTCCGGTTTGGATTGCGCCGACGAAATCAGCCCCGAGATCGCTGCCTGCACGCTCTCATCGACCGAGGTCAGCGCAATCTTGGGGTTATCGAAAGTCGCCACCGGATCCAGCATTTCGTTCATCGCCTCATTGACCTCGGCAAATACGCCGTACCAGATCCCCAGCGTGGCCCATCCGCCTTCTTTCATGGTGCTGAGCAGCTGATCGTTAATTGCCGACATGTTCGACGCGCCATTGGCGGAAGCCGTCATAGTGGCGAGTTGATCCTGGAAGGTCTGCGTGTAGCTGCCGAAATACCCTTGATTCAGGACGGCAATCGCTTTCTGAATCTCTGCGGAGTTCGCCTCGGTACTGAGCGCACCGTCGATGACCTTGTTGCCCAGATCGTAGACAGCCTTCAGTGTCTTCTTGTGGCTCTCCATGGACACGCTCCGGATGCCTTCGTAATTGATGCCGTTTATCCGGAATCCAAACGTGGACCCAGTCCAATCCGACGCAGTTGGATTGTTCGAGCGCGGGCTGAAAGTCAACTTGATCTTGCCGCAACCGCTGTCGCCTTGGTTGTTCGGGAATGCCATCACGATCGTGGTCGTATCCGAAGTAATCGTCGGCGAGAAATTGGTGGTCGCATCGATCCCTCGCAATTGAACGGCCTCGGCATTGAGTGCATTCGCCGCGCGCGTGCAGGCCGCTCCCAGCAGAATATGTCCCTCGACGTCGTGCAGCTGGGCCGCCTGCTTCACAGACCCCATCGGATTGACCGTGACCTGGAACGCTGCGCTACTTTCGATCGCGGTCTTTGAGATGGCATTGGAGCCAGCAATTCCCATCGTGGCGCCAATCACCATCAAAGCCTGACAAAACGCCCAACCGCCGAAGACCGGCATGAGGCTGGCAGCACCGAATGCCACCCGAATCGGCAACCAGACCGTGGACATGCGCTGGCCCAGCACCACCCCTTCGTGCATCGTCTGCGCCAGGCCGCCCATGCAGGTGTAAGTGAACCAGATCATCGCCGTCACAAAAATGAACATGTTGAAGGTCTTGAACATCTCCCCCACCACCGTGCCGCTGCCGCCTCCGCCGGCCGCGCCACCGCCTTGCCCGAAGGGATCCAGAACGAAGTCGCCAACCACATTGCGCAGCATGGCCATCGACTCGTCGGTGGGTGTAATGTTAGCCGCCAGCAGTTGCGTAATTTGCGTGAGCAGCCCGGCGTGCGCCGACACCGGGATGAACAGCATGACCCAAAATACCAGGGCCAATTTACGGTTGTGAGATTGTGGCGACCACATGTTTAGTTTCCTGCAACGGTAATGCGGTAAAAAACCGCAAAATGCATTTGTTTAATGCACTCAAAACAACACAGAACAGCGCAAATCAATGCGCTGCGCTGTTTGGTGCGGTTCCCGGCGTCGACTGAACATCAAGAATTGCCGTCGGCGGCCGAACGGGCATATCCGAGATCTCGTCGATATAAACCTTGATTGCCTCCTGCAGATCCTTTGATATGGTCGGAGCATTTGCTGCAATATTTTGCAGATTCACATGCTCTTCCTTCACCATTGTCGCCAGGAAGTGATCCCGGGTGAACAGCACTGACGAGATGTATTTCGTCGTCCCGGCCAACGCCGTTGCCGCTTCCGCAACCTTCGCCGCAATCGCGGGGTCGTCCGTGCATTCAAGCACGCGCATGCAGGCATCTGTTGCCAGCTTCACCTTCCGCTCAAACGACGTCACGTCACGTTCGCTGCTGAGGTCCAAACGATCCTCTGTCAACTCCTCCGCCAGTTCCTTCATGCGAGAACGATGCGAATCCAGCAAAGACAAACGCATTCCTAACAAGGGATGCTCTTTGCCGGATGTCACCGCCGTGCGCAATCGCATGACCGTCGGCAACTGCATGTCGCGATAAACGCTCTTCACGTCGTTGAGCATGTTTTCGGAAATCATCCGCTCCAGAACCTGTCCTGTCATGGCATGCCCCTTACATGGATGGCGACGACTCGGCGTCAGCGGGTTGATGCGTCATATTGATCCGGCGCTGACGCTGATTCAGTGAATTCTTCATATTCACCACCATACGTTGAGCAAACTTGGCCGCCTGCTTTTGTCCGTCTTCGCTCTCCCCTTGCCCAGGCATCTGCTCAGGCGAATTCCCCATCAAAGGACCGACCGCATTGAGCGCGTGCTCTGCTTTACCGACGCTCGAGGCAAACATCGCTTGCCTGATGCTTGAATCGTCAATTTTCAGGCCCACATCTGGCGGCACCAGCGAAGCGAATTTCTGCTCAAACTTTGCGTCAGAAAAGGCGCCCTGATCGGTATACGCCGCTGCCAGTTTTTCCACAGGGCCGATCTGTTTGGCAGCTTCGACAATCTTCGGTCCAAGGCGACTGGCCTCTGGAGCAAACATTTTAGGATCCTGCTTTTTCATCTGCTCAAGGTACGCCGGCGTCGACGCCTCGACCGCCACCGTAAGGATCGTCATCTGCTCGCGCTGCGACAATTCCGACAGAAGCTTGTTTGGCGCCAGGATCTCGGCAGCGGTTTTCACGTTGTTGTACAGCAGCTTGTCGAAGGCGCCGCCGTCCTTCTTGCGATCGACCTTGTTCTCGAAGCCGATTTCCGCAATGGACGCCGCAAACAGAGTAATTTCATAGTCAAGACGCTTAGCCCGTTCTTCTGGCCCAAGGTGCGAGAAGTCTTGCTTCTTTTCTTTCCCGGCCTGTACCTGACCAGGTGCGACGTTCTTTTCCTGATCGCTCACCGGCTGTTTCAGCCCTTGATAGCGATCATCCCCCAGGACTTTGCGATACACCGCCTCAACGGGATTCTTGGCCTTCGTCTTGTCATCTGCTGCAGGGTCTTGCGGCTTGTTGAAATGGTCCACCAACGCCGACGCACCCCACGCCCCCAGACCCGCACCAACAGCGGCTGATCCCATCTTCACGATCGTGCCTGCCTTGCCCTCTTCCCCGCCAAATACGGTGTCCGCAATCGACGAAGCAGCCCAACCGCCAACGCCGATGCCGGCGGCAATCGCAGCCCATTTCGCAACAGTACCAACGCCTTTGAGCACACCGCCCTTATCTTCGTTGTCGTGGCGCTCCACCATCACGGGCGAATCGCTGTTTTTTGACTGCATCAATGCCGCGGCAAAACGCGGGGCCTTGTCGATGACCTCTTTTGCTAAGAGGGCGCGCGCGACTAAGAGTGGTATCGCCATTTAGTTCTCCAGGTTATGAATTTGGGCGATCATAGTTTCGCAAGAAAAGTGTTGCGTGGTTGCAAAATCGGAATTCATGTCGCAGTCTTCAATTTTGTCTCGCCTTAAGCGACCGCACCGACGGGTGCGCTTGCATTGTTCCTGCTAGCGATCAGTGCATCTACCTCAAATCCCTGGACCATCGTGAAGCCGATTTCGCGCGCAAATTCCAGCAATTCTTTGCTTTCAACCCATTCCGCGATGGTGATCATGCCGGCACTGTTCCAATGCGCCACCATGTTGCTGAGAGACTCTCGGGCGTGCTGGCGCAAGGCGGCCTGCTGGAAGAGTTTTCCATCAACCTTGATGCATTCCACGCGGTCCAACGCGAACAGACGACTCAGGCCGTCCAGTCCACTTCCGAAATCATCGATCGCGAACGTAATCCCCAGGGCGGAGAGTTTGTTGATCTTGCGTGAGAGCGTGTCGAATACCTCGCTGGAGACGAATTCCTCACTGATTTCAAAGTAGACAGAATTCATCTTGCTTACTTCAAGGAGATGATGATCCGGCTCGTTCAGTAAGTAGCTGTGATCGAGGTTAATGAAAGTTGGCGTACTGCCGCGCGCTTCACTTCGAAAATAGTCGAGCACCGCCTTGTCCACGTCGCCCCATCCCCCTGGCAGACGCTCACCACGATAGAGGATTTCATGTGCATAAACGTGGTTGTCTTCGAGGCGCATGATCGGCTGCAGCTCGAAAGGCAGCAAGCTCTGGCCGGAGTCGATCGTCAGCATCAAATTGGTATTGCGCCTCATATTTGTTCTCCAGCGATCTGATCGGGCTTTACTTGATTGTTTGTCATATGTACATAAAACAACACATTCGCAACCTCAAAAAAAGCGGGGAATATCCCCCGCCTTATTTTTTGAAGTTCAAATTGACCTTGATATCTTTCATATTGACAGTGGCTTCGGCGATCCATTTCGACGCTTTTGCTTTGGGAATGACACCCAGCCAGGCGATCACTTTTTCGCCCTTTTCATTGAAGATCAGCATCGGCAACACCGCACAGTGCAACTTTGGAAATTTGTCGAAGAGCTTTTCAGCTGCGCGCGGGAAGGCAGGAACAAACGAACTCAGATCATTCCAGTCAACATCCGCCTTCAGCACCACTGATGCGCCGTAAATTTCCTTGGCCCAACCGGCCCACAACTCACCAAGCTCGGCAATCAAGGCGCTCGTGCACCGCTTCGCAATCAAAAACGGCAACTTGCTCAGCACTTCCGGATGAAGCTGCCCGAGTAGAAGCGTTTCGTCGAAATCATCTGGGGTAAACAATTTCAGATTAATGACATAGAAATCTGCCGGCGATGTGACGCGCGAAAACGCGGCCGCCAGGTAAGCCGCTTTGGATGTCGATTTGCCGTGGAAACCATAGACCAATGACTCACATCTATCGACGAGTCCAAGAGCGTCAAAATTCGGCGTAATGGTTTTCCCGATATCCTTCTGGATTTCAGGAACTGTCAAAACAACAGATTTAGTCAAGTTCTACCCCTCGCTCTTCCAAGAGACCTTCGATGATGGTGGTATCGACATTTCTTGCATGTGCCGTGATCAATGTGACCTTCCAGAAATGGCCGCGAGCAGTAGCCGGATCCATCGAAAAAACCTTGGCGATCATCCTGCGTATCGCCAGCGAAACCGGATTACCTGAACTCTGCGCGTCACTCATCCAGCGATATCCCGCACCACGGTCACGCCCCAACACCGGTGCGAGCTGCGCGATACAACGCTTTCTGTCTTCATCAGAGGCGTTATCTCCAAGATTAAACAAGTAGTCCACCAGCGAAAGTATCGGTGGCGCCACAAACAGGTGGGGGAACTCTGGTGAGATAAGATACAGACGGAGCAAAATCTCCCGAATTGGATCGAGAGGCTCCTCTTTATGCTTCTCTTTGCTATTCACCAACATTTTGTACGACGTAAAGCCGAGCGCAAAAAGGGTGTCCCAGTTGATGAGTTGCTCGCGAATGCGCCACATCTCAATCGAATAACCAGTCATGGCTTCCGGTGAGTACGCGTCGAATAGGGCTGTTCTTTCCGTCACTGTCACAGTCTCTTCACTTGTTAAATGGATCGGCCTTGCACGCAAAGCCGAGTAAAAAACTTCCTGCTACATCACCAGCCCGGACCGTTCGTCGTCATGGTCCGAAAATTCTTCCTCCTCATCAGCGGCATCCAGCATGGCGCGCTCCTTGAGAGAAAGCTTCGAACGATCAACAGCTGCCGACTTTGCAACCCCCGGTTGAACTGGCGCAGGTGCAGGCGCCGCCGACTTGGCCGTAGCTGAGGCAGATACAACCGGGGCCACACCCGAAGCGCCGCGAATTGGGGTTTCAACATGGTTTTTTGCCCCAACCGGCTCTTCAGGCGCTGTTTTGTCGACTTCTGCCTGCTTCGGAGCTTCTGTCAGCGCCTTACCCAGCGCTTGGACTGATGTGCGGATAGTATAAAACAACACATCCTTCTCCGGTACATTTGTGTACTTTTCCTTATCAGGCCCCATGCCTCGCAGTATGGCATCTTCATTTTGTTTCAATTTATTGCCCGCATGCAATGTTGCCAAACTAAATTCTTCCCTTAAAGCATCAATGCGTGCCTCATCCCCCTGCGCAAAAAGCTGAACAAGGCTGGCAGTTGCCGCAATATGGCGATCGTAGCCTGCCCGGATGCGTTCGTCCGCTTCGAGAATGCCGGCCAGCTGGTGAAACGCAGATCCTTCCTTGATGGCACCTGGGACGTTCGCGCGACGCAGACTGTCGACATAGTTGACGATAGTCTGCGGCGTCATCCCGATCGTCTCCGGCTGTTTAGCAGCAATTTGCTGCGAAAAGAAGACGATCTGCTTTGCGCTGAGCCTTTGAGCGTAGCAAAAACGTTCAGCTTCCTCGCCCATGGTCCGTACGATACTTTCTTCCCCGCCTTCAGCGACGTTTGGCGCCTGAAACTTGTGGCCAGACGCCAGCACCGGCTCCAGCAACGCCAGGATCTGCTCCTGAACCTTCTTGATTTCGGAGGGCAACCCGTAGAGCTCAAGCTCCAGGTCACCACCGAACTTGAGAAGCTCATGGATAAATGTCGCGTCGTTTGCAGCTGCTGGCCCTGCACCCGCAGAATTCGCGGTCGCGTGTTCCCCGGCCTCTTCACCGCCCCCTTGGTCAGCGCTTCCCGAGTCCGCAGGATCCGCGGCAAACTTTGCCGCGTCAATAGCCGGATCGTTCTCCGGATCGACGTCCGCAGCGGCGGATTTTTTTGCGTCATTCGCGAATTTCGCAACGTCGATTGCCGGGTCGACGCCGGCGTCGGAGGATGTCATCGCAGGCTTTCCATACTCACCGACGGCATCGTCCGAGTCCCCGTCTGTCGGTGCCACAGGGCGACCGCTCACCAAGCTACTCAACATCTTGAACGGTAGCGTGAGCAGCTTGACCAGCAGGCGCACCCAGTTCATCAAGTTTTGTAAATTGAATCCCCCATTAAGGCCTTCAAACATGGACTTCAGCCTGGCGGCACTCAAGATCTTTACCCGGACCGTTTCCGGTGTCTCCCCGGTCACGTCCTTCGCGTCCACATCCATAAAATCGGTCACGCCAGCCGTTGTATATACTTTCGCACTCATCGGAATCTCCGCGTCAAGTTTGGTTAATCAGATTGTTCAGCTCATTAAATAACAGATCTAGATCAGACGCGGTTGCACTGATCTTGTTGTTATCCAAAATTGACAACGATTGTGCGATCACCTTCTCGGTATTCATTGCCGCCTCCTGCGCTTCAGCAGGCGAGGCACCCAGCACCTGCTCAAGCTTTGCCAGACTTTGCATCGATGTTTCCCGCAAACCGACAACTTCTTGTCCCATATTGGCGACGATCTCCGGATCGACCAGGCCGCGCGAAAATTCCTGAAGATCCGACGCAATTCGGTCAGGCGGCATCTCCGGTCGCGCAACAGCGGCCGATTTGGATTTTTTATCTCCATTCGCAGAAACAGGCTGGTGAAACTCAGGATCACCCATCACCAACGGCACTTCGTCGCTATCGAGCATATCAGCGGAAATTCTCTCATCGCGCTCGGCAGCTGGCGCCTTTGGCATCGATGGTGCTGATGCCGGCAGCGCAGCGGGCGGCGGCGTCTGCTCAGCCATCAGTGTCCCGGCCGGCGAAGAAACCGGCAGGTCTGCTTCGTCAAAAACTTCTTCCTTGGGCTTTCTGACAATCGGCGGCGCAATATTCATGATTGCGAGCAACGGATCAAAATCATCAAGGCGCTCAGCTGCACTTCGTTCGTCCGGTGCGGCGGACGCCGGCGCGGTCGAACTTGCCGCCGCAGCATTCGTCAGTCCGCTCGCCTGCGGCGGCGTGGCCGGGATATCGAAAACGTCGACCCCATTTCCAGAACCGGCGGTCGCAACGACTGCCTTCACCAGTGCCGACTCCGTCGGCGACGTCGCCGGTTGTGCGACGTCTTGATTTGCCGACGCCGGCGAACCAGGCTTGACCGGCGGTGAGCCGCCGCCGACGCCGAGCATCGATGCCCCATGTTTGGCGAGCCCCAGAGCTTGGATTCCAGCTTGATAAAGCACGATACCGCGCTCAATCGCCGGCGTCTGCGGTTTCATGCCCTTCGACGCCGCAATAATTCTTTGCAGAATATCGCTGGTGATCACCTCAGAATAATCCGGGGCCTCACCGCTACCGAGAACGCGACGCACCCGCTCGATCGACAACGTATCTTCCGTTGGATTCAAGTCAACAGCACACGTCGTGAGCGTCACCGGCTCCAGCTCTGGGATCTGCAAGAAGCGATTGATCCGCGGATAGCGCACACGAGGTACAGATGCCGACGGATAGAATGTACGCATCACATGAGCGCGCTGGCGATACGCAAATGTCGCAAATCCAGATGGCAGACTCTCCAGAACCTGTCGCTCAATGCGAGGCCGCTTCTCAAACCGGAAATTCCGCCCTCGACGAACAGAACTGAACAAATCCGTGTCTTTTTCCATGTCAGAGAGAACTGCCACCTGCGCCTCTCCTAACGTCTTGGCCGCAAGTTCATGCGTCTTGTCCGAACCGATGATCTTCATAAAGAATTTGGTTGCCTGGTTCGCCATCATGGCGCCGGCCTCCGCAGCGCGGTCCCCTTCTGTCAGCTTCTCCAGATCTTGGGCCAGCGCACAAAGGAAGAAATTAAGTGAGCGAGCCTGCGCGGCGGTCAATGCGATCCCCTCCGCAAATTGGTACGCAAATTCGTCAAGGAACAAGGCGAATGGCGTTGCCGAGGCGGTGATCTTGGCGTCGACGTTCTTCTGAACATCACCTTCGACACTCATGCCCAGCGCGCGCGCCATCATGACGCGTAGCAGCGCCAGATTCAGCTTGCCGAGACTTTCTTGCTCTTGCGAGCCTTTTTCGAGGGACGGGATCAGCGAGACGCAGATGCGGTTGTTGATCACGACATCTTGCATGTCGACTTCAGGATGCTTGCGCTTGAAAATGTGCCCGTAGGTATCGATCAGCAGCGACAGCGCCGGATACACCTGGTCGGAGCGATATCCGTGCTGATTGTATGTGTCATTGCTTTGCGACGTTGGCGCTTTCTTCTGCTTCTCTCCGCCACGCAATGAACTCATTGGATCTTCTTCGGCCTCTTCTTTCAGCACTCCATGTTTGCGCAACATGATGTCGATCTTGAAGCCGGGAAGGCCAACCTCGAGGTATGATTTCACGCCAAGATATGGGGTCGGCCATGGAGATTGGCCATCGTTGGCCAACTTCCATCCTTCGATATAGAGCTCTTCAATCTTGTCCAGGGAAAGGTATTCACGCAATACCTCCATCGACAACACCAGCTGCCCTTCATCACGCTTGTAACAGACTGCGCGCGTAATGCCCTTGAACAGATTCAGCCCACGTTCTTGCCATGTTTTAGAGTCGCCCGAGGCCTTGACCATCATGTTCGAGGTCATCTGCACAAGCGTGTCGGCATCGGCGGCCGTCGCTGGCTGTAATCCATTGGACAGGCGCTCTCGCATGCCCGCAATCTGCGTCGGCGACAAACCACCCAGCAGATAATTCACGACGAGGAAATCGTAGTCGCGCGCGAACATGCGCACTTGTGAATAAAGGTCAGTCGGGAGCTTGTTGTCCGCCTTCGCATCAGATACGAAGAACCCTGAGGCCCAGCACAACACGTTGAACGTCATGCCTTTAAGGAATTCGCTTTTTCCACTGCCGGTCGTACCCAGCACGAGCATGTGTCGGGTCAGATCATCGGCACTTGCGAAAACTTGCTTGCTTCTTTCGTAGGGATCCTTGGCGTCGATGACACCAAAATACATAATCCCTTTCGACTTTGTCGGCATGTCCTTCGCTGGATCAAGATCACCAGGATCTTTCAGCGGTGACCAGGCCGGATATCGAATCGGAAGGTACTGCACTGCCCTTCCATAAATATCGCCAAAGATGACCAAGGCGAATACCAACACTGGCAACAGAACTGGAAGCGCAAAACACAAGAGCGCGCAAATCAGCATCACGAAGCTGAAGTGCTTCGGCTGCGACAACCAGTCCGAGAAAATCTGTCCACGGCTGCGCACGTCAACGATGACCTCCCGCTGGGGAACCTCCTGATTCCCTTCGATGGTCTCAAAGCGGCCGTGTTTCATGGTCAGTCCGACTTCTTCTTGGCAATTTCACACGCGCCGATGTGATAGCCAATGGAACTGATCACCGGCTGCACCAGGCTGCGCATCAATTCCTTGTGGTCGACCTGCAGTTGGTGAGCACTGTCTGAAATCAGTTCATAGATCCGCGCTGGATGGGCACTGTAAGAACGGGTATCGCGATCTGCGTCGATTCGTTTCGCATCTTCGGTATAGCCGTTTTTCACCCACTGCAGCCCACGGTCGACGATAAGCTCTTCGGTAATTTCCAGACCGAATTTTTCGCGCGCCACAACGCAAGGCAGGAGAATCGCCGACCACACAGCAACGATCCGGCGCTGGTTGTCAAGCTTGTCCATGTGGGGAATCCCGAGGCAAAAATCACGAACAAGCGCTGCTCCGATCGCATCCGGATCACCTTCCTTACAGATTTTTGAGAACCTTTCCGAGGTCTTGACGATATTGGCAAGAACTTCTTTCTTGGTGAGGGATTTTTGATTCGGGGCCGCCTTGCGGTCCATTACCCCCTTTTTTACGCCATGTTCAAGAAGATCTTTTGTCAACGACTTGCCAAGTATGATTGCGTCAGAGAATGCCTTTACCATGTCGACGGCGAGCGCTTCGCCGTCGGGTAGAAGCGTGGGAGGCACATAGCGGGGCGCGACCGTCTTTGCTGCAGCATGAATGACGCCGGCAAAGGCTTTTCCGAAAAATGCCCTCATTTGCTGGCCCAACCGACGACGTCCGACAGGTTATGCAAATCGCCGTCGAATATCCTGTCCCCGTTCGCCGACATGATCGTCGGTGTTGCCGTCAAGCCTGCACGCGCAAACAGAATCGAATTCGAATCCACCTGCACCGGACCATCCTTGCATTGCTTTTCCAGCTGCCCCTTGGGGGCCGGCGCCATCAAACCGCTCCAGCGCGCTGCACGGTCGGCCTGATCGCTTCCACAAAGAACATACGAGGCCAAGAGCCGGGAGTCCTTGAAAGCAACCGGAATAATCGTCAGCCCAATATCCTTAGGCAATTTGCTGATGACATCAGATTCGAGATCGCGGCAATGCGGGCACAGAATATCGGACCAGATCACAATGTTCTTCCCGCCCGCCGGCGCCGTTGCCAACACCACTTTATTCGCCGCCGCCAAGGCATCCTTGATCTTCATCGGCCCCTTCTCGGCGGCACCCTGTTGCGCTACCAGGTTCGAACTGGATTCAAGCTGCTGCCCGACCGAGGGCAGCGGAGCAGCCACGTCACCTGCTGACGCCCGATCTGGATACTCAGGCGCAGACAGATGCGGTGCCGCCGCGCCCGACATCAGCATGGAAATCGCAAGGTATGCAAAGACCAGTGCCGCGAACAACGACCGCATGCTACCGAACTGAATGCTTAAAGCCTTCGAAGACGCCGTCAATGCTCCATTGATCTGGTCGAGCAACTGCTCTCTTACTTCCACAGGCCAATTCGCCCCCATGATGATCGCCTTGCCGACACGCAAACCGCTCACGTTGTCATTCCGGATCGAAAATGCGCCTTCGGGAGCGACTGCATTTGTCCGATATGAGTCGACACGCAGTGTCACCAGGGAACGACCAAACAATGCGATCGGCATCCATCGCTGACCGACGTAGCTGATCACGATGGTCAGCAATGTGCCGTCCAGGCTGACACGCGTCGAGTACTTCCCTTTCAGCTCAGGCTGAATATTTTGGCTATCAAGAATGCTTTCCATGAATTTTCCTAAGATTGAATTATTCGGTTTTCTCGGCGTCTTCGGTCGGCAGGTTTTGCTTCACCCCCGACATCATCTTCGCCAGTTGATCGTCTTCATAAGCCCGGCGCTCAGAAGAGACTTGTTGGTCAAATAGCGTGTCTTCACCGGCTGGAACGTTGGATTGTGGGACCAGCATGTCCGTTACGAAGCGGCGGAAGAGGTCGACATCTCGACGCCCCTGGTCTTCAGACATCCGGCCCCAGAGCGTTTCTTCGGTTTCGCGCTGATCCGCGCTCTGCCAGAACTGCCATTCGCTTTCCAGCGCTGCCACTGCGCCGACCACACATGGAAGAATCGGCATCATTTTTTTCTTCTCGCAGGCGAGCTCGAACTTCCATTGGGCAAATGCACCAGCAGATTCGGTGAAGGGAGTCTCGCGGCCGCTGGTGTTCAACGCTACGTACAGCGGGCTGGCATTCGGCCGTAACCAACCAACCCAATGGGACGTCGCAACCTTGCCTGATCGTTTCGCAAGCAGATAAAGTTGCATCAGATACGTCACAGAGAAGTGATGCCGGCGGAAGAGATTGTTGAGCTTGGGATGGTCGCGATACTTCGTGTACAACTCGTTTGCCAATCGCAGGTCTGGGACCTGATATTCGTTCACTGCGGAATAGTTGATCGCATCATTGAGCTTGTCATATTCCGGAAGTCCCGCTTTCATGTTGATCGCCAACGGCGCCAGCAACGCAAAGATCACCTTTTCATAGTCATTGAGGCGATCAGCGAAGACCGTCGTATTCGGGTCATCCAGACCAGGTCGATAAATACGCTTTCCCAACTGCGCCAGAAAGTACTTCTCGGCAGCTTCCCGGTTTAAAGTCTTGTCCTTGTTCAGAAGATTGAATTTTTCAACGACTTCATGCGGATGGTATGACTCGTGGAATCGCTCATCCTCATTCTTATGCATGGACATCGCGATCGGAACAATGGGAGCAATTGGCGAATGCACTTGTGCCTGAAAGCGCATCAGTGCGTCAACTGACAGTGGCCCTTTCATATCCTTGATGGGATGTCGAAACGCTTTATAAGCAGCTCGCACAGCTATCGCGCCCAGGAGCGCCGACGGCACCCGCCAGGCATTCCCTGCCCACGAAACCACCAGCTCAGGATCTGGCAACTTCCCCATGTCTTTGATGATGGACAGCCGATATTCATGCACTCCGGAAAACATATCGAAAGGCCACAGCATCCAATACGTCATCTTCCCTGTTCCGTAATAGATGCCATGTCGATTCAACGCCCAGAACACCATCAACAATATGACGAGACAGATCGGAATAATGACGAAAGCCAATGGTTCTTCTTTTGGCTTTTCCTGTTGTTTGGCCATCAGAAGCTTCCTTTCAGGACCATTTGCTTATGCACGAATTTGACGCGCGAGACGTAGATCTGCTTGAGCTTTGGATTGTCCGAACGATAGTTTCCTACGGCCTTCCAGACATCGCCGCCGGCGCGGTTAATTTCCGTGCGAATGGCATAGGACATGCCTCGCAGTGCCTCGCAGACATTGTTGGCAAACGTCGATTTCGGGATATTGAATTTGACTTCGAGCTGCTTGGCCCAATCACTGGTGCTAAACGGCGACGAGGCCGGGTCGTTTGAGCTATTGGCCACTGATGAATAGATCGCCATTACGCGAGGAACATAATTCTGCGTTTCATCGTAGGGCGGGACTCGACCGCCATATTTGGTCACCGCGTTTGGCCCTGCGTTATAGCCGGCGATCATAAGATTCAAGTTCCATGAAAACTGATCGCCGAGTATGGCCAGGTAGCGCGCACCTCCGTAAATGTTCTCCCAGACGTTGCGAGGGTTCACTCCAAGTGTTCGTGCAGTGCCTGGCATCAATTGCATTAATCCAATGGCGCCCTTGGGCGAGACCGCGCTCTGGTTATACGAGCTTTCCACAGTGATCACCGCGTCAATGAGCGCGGCCGGCACCGACGTCATCGCCGACGCCTTGTTCACGTAGGGGGCGTACAAGGATCGCATCTTGAGGATGCGGGCCGATTCCTCCCCGTCATAGGAGCGGATCAAATCACCGTCGACCTTGACCATTGCAAGCAGCAACAGCGGGGTGACGTCATATTTTTGCGCGTACGTCGTCACGCACTCTTCTGGAATCCGATCCGGGATCCTGATCGTTGCTTCCTTCGGAATCTTCGTGTCTGCACGAATCACGAACTTGTCCTGGCGCCCTTTCGCCGATCGGAGATCTGGCGCCGGCGCGACGTACATCGATGCCGGTTCCAGAGGTTCACTGTTGTAGACGTCCGCGACCATGATCGTTATCCCAGGAACCAGAAAGAACGCTTGAACAGCCACCAATCTGGGCGGCCCCAGAGCTCTTTGAACCCCATCAATGAACGCTCTTGCAATTGCGTGAAATAGCACGCGGAGCGAATGCTGCGCGCCGACAGAAAGGCGATCAGGGCGATGTCGTAGACCGCAGGCATCCACCCGTACCGCAAGCAGATTCCTGGGAGAAGAAGAACAGCAAGATAGAGAGCCGAAAGCCGGATGGTGTGCGTGCGCTGAATGGCGGTCTTCTGCTTCTGCAGCGACTCATCGGTCCAGCCCAGCCCCTCAAACAACGTCTGAAACCGATCTCGAGGGCCTAACGCCATCACGATCGACTTTCCTTCGTTGATTACCTGACTTTCTTCGACATTTTCCTTCGGCGCCGGCAATTCGCCATCCAGCGATGGCTTGCCGGTGCGAATCATTGTCGCAGTCCGTTTAAGCGACCGAACGCTGGCGCGCAGGCTTCGAAACGCCTGAACCGGCAACAACGCCTCCGCGACGACGCGCATCGCCAGTCGCTTTCCGCTTTTCGGTTTATTCATTGACGATTCCCACCAATTGATTCTGGGCGCCGATATCCGCAATGAGGCGGTCCAGCACTGACTGGTTGAAGATCATCGACAGTTCAACCGCCCGCAGAATCCGTTTCAAGAGCAGCTGTAGCTGGGGCATGTGCTTGATCAACTCCGGATCCTTTCTGATGATGGTTTGGATCAGGTTGCGAACTTCCTGAGCAGGATGTGAAGTCAACAATGCGGCATCCAGAAACACCACCCCAAGCTCAAGCCTGCTTGTGTGCGGCGCCTGCATGAGATTGGCGCAGAATTCTTCGCACCGCTGCAAGATCGTCATGATTTCTTCATCGCTCCCGCGATAGCCGATGGCGTAGACGACATCCATCTGCCTGGAGCTGAGTAGGGCAATCACTTCTTCCGGTTTAACGATTTCGCGCACTAAGGTCCGGGCAGTCTCCAAGCTCTGGCTTTTGCTGTCATCTTGGTAATTAATTTGCCCCATTCGCTCAACTTTCGTTACGATGCTTCGACAATCGGCTATCAAATCGTCAATCTACAAAGACGTGCCGATTCGAAAGAAGCGGCCTTTTGTGTTACATTGTAATCATATAACGACACATTTAAAAGATAAATTAAATGGACAATCTCTCACGCGATGGCAATTCCGCAGAGCTCATAAGCCCATCCCTGCTTGGGATGCAGAGTCGCGGATTTGAAGTTGACGGCCTGCTGCACACACAGCGCGCGGCCTTCCGTATGGCCGCCCAGCTGACGCAACACAAGTTGGCCTCGAGTGAAGTCGTAACAGTGCAACAATTTAAAGATATGGTCGAGCAGTGCCTCGCTGGAAAACATCCCATTCTCAACGCCGGCGACGTGACACCAGGCCACATCGCTTCCTACATGCAAAGCAAGATGCTCCTGCAGACGTCCACGCCAAAGCATCTTCTTGAAGAGGCCTGGACCTTGAAAAATACACCTCTTCCTGCTGATATCTATGGAGAGGAGCCTCAGAAGATCATCACCAAATGGCTGGCCCACGATCTGGTTGATCTTCGTTTTTACGCAGCGACGCTCGAAAACCTGACCCCGAGCTTTGCACGAGTTATTCGGGAGAATTCTTCAAAAATTGAATCCACTTTCGCTGACGTGAAAGGTCTCCGTGCTTCGATACAGTCGATCTTCCTCGGTATGCAAGAAGACGACGAGCACGATCAGGATGACGATTCCCCTTCCATGGCGCCATCCTGACATGGAAAAAATACAAGGCCGATTCGGCTTCATCACCTATTTTGTGAACAGGCAAATTCAACGGCTTCCCGTTGAATTTTATGCATCTTCGACAGGCCTGATGGCCTGGCTCGACAGCGGCGACACGCAAAGACGATTACTTACGCCGGTCCTGGGCCCAATGGACTGCAAAGAGATCGGCGGCTTCCCTCAGGTCATGGCCTTGTACGAGGATGAAGTCAAAGCACTCTTCGTCGATCCCCAGTTCTGGCACCAATGTGTGGAGAAGAAATCAGGTCTTCTACTGGTATTCCAGGTGCTTCATCACATGCGCATCAGCGGCCTGTCTTCTACTGATGCGCTGTTGCGCGTTCACGCGATCACACAAGAACTTCGTGAAAGCGAAATGCAGATCCTCAACGATATTCCGGAGATTTATCGTGAGGACGAAGGACATGTTCAATTCAATCACTCCGACAAGAAAATATTCAGCGTTACGAAATGACCGATATCGTCGACCAACCCGAGAACCCTGAGCAAGACCCGGAATCCTTGAAATGGAGTAGGGCCTGGGATGCGCTCTTTGGCGGCACGAGCATCCAGGTCTTCTTCCCTGACCATGAACTCAACGCACGAGTCTACCGACTCGACGGCGAGACCGGCTACACGGTGAAAGAGAAAACCGTATTTGGCGGTAAGCCAGATCCGGAAGATGGAACGCTCTTCGAACACACGCTGAATCTGAATTACCCCAAGAAATCACGCCGCGGTGAAAATCACGGGCGGGCCAGGCTCACTGCAGAGGACGTCATCAAGATTCGGGTATGGGCAGCGGAGTTTCTGGAGAAAAAAGAAACGCCGCCCTGGACAACCAAGGCGGCCGAGCTCAATGTCGGCGAAGGCACGCTCAGGGATATTGTCAATCGCAGGACCTGGATTCACATTTGAGCGCTGCACTTACCGTAGCCACTTCTCTGAAAAGCTCTCTACGAGCCCCACAGACCCGTCGAATCGCTATCTGAAAGCCAAATTCGAGGTACGCGATGAATTTATCACGACTAACCCGGCCGCCGCGGGTCTCGACTACATCAGATTCCCCGGCCCCCTTGGCCAACGCCCTGTGAATTCTCAGCTGGGCACGCAGATCTTGGACTCGCCTCAACTCTTCTGCCACCTTGTCTCGGCTGCGCTTTACAGCTTTCTTCATATCAACGGTCGGTGTTCCGGTCATCGTTTTCTTAGTTGCTTGTTCAGTTACTGGATAAGGAAGCATAGGTCGCCATCACCTTTGGCACGTACGCCATTGTTTCTTTGAATGCAGGAATGCGATATCCGTTTTTAGTTACCGCTGCCGGCCCCGCGTTGTAGGCGGCGAGAACCAGCTGGAGATTGTTAGAGAACTGCCGCATCAACATCGCAAGGTAGCGCGCGCCACCCATGATGTTCTCTTCGCCGTTTCGAGGATTCACGCCGAGTGTCGCTGCCGTGCCCGGCATCAGCTGCATCAAGCCAATGGCGCCGGCCGGCGACACTGCTCTTTGGTTATATCCGCTCTCGACAGTGATCACCGCCTCGATCAACGCTATGGGCACGCCCGTAGCCTCGGCAGCGCGAAATACCGCTCCAGCCCATTCCCGCTTGCGCGCCTTTAACGTCGTCGTGAGTGACGCAACCCGGCCATTCCATGCCGGCTCATCCATGTATGCCTGGCCTGCCGCATAAGCGCTCTGCATCGCCATGAGCCATACGCCGGCATACACATTCTGACAGCCATCACTGATTAGCGACTGCCCGGGGATTCCCATGTATTCAAAAACTGGGATCCATTCCAGCGGCAACCCCATGGGACCAGCACGCTCGTTTTTAATCTCACCAGGTGCAAGTCCGAACGCCAGGATCGCGTTGATGGCTGGCATCGGAACACCGTAGTCCTTCGACGCCTGCTTGGCGCAGGACGAGACCTGGTGCAGCGTCGGACGAATCTGCCCTATTTCCTGGCCACCGGCCGGCAACGCAGCGATCGCCACCATACTGAAAAGTATGCTGGCGACCAGTTTGACTATGCGCTGCCCTCTAAATGCGATGATGCTCAAATCAACCTCAATATTTTCGCCGTGATACCGGCCAACTATTTACACGGCAACTATAGTTGGCTGCGGCAATTCCCCACAACGTGGACAATTCTGGCTCGGTAAAGGGCCAGAATGACAAATAACAATGAAAATCCCATCGCGTTTGGAATCGCTCTTCAGAGATTGAGAACAGCGCGTGGCATCACCCAGGAAGAAATTGCATTTGAATGTGAACTGTCGCGCTACTTCATCGGGTTAATCGAGAAGGGTAAGAAAAATCCCTCTCTCAATACCGTAGTCGCTCTCGCCGGCGCACTCTCACTCACAACTGCTGAACTCATTACCGAGTTCGAAAAAGAGCTCGCAACACAGCGTCAGAAATCTTCCTGACATTAGCTGAGCATCAGCTCCGCCTGCGCCTGGCTCAGCACCTTCCCGATTGCGGCCGTCGTAGAGAAGACATGGTTTTTCGATTTAATTGCGCTCACCTGCGACGCCGTCACAATTTCCAATTGCAGACCTCGCCCCAACCAATCGCGGGCATCAACGCGCGTACTGTCACAATCCCAGCCGGCTGCCTCGACCTCTCCGCTCTTGCGTCGGGCAACAATCATTTGAACGTATCCGGAAGTCATTCTGGTCCCATTGTCGTTATCAAAAGTGATACATCACTAGCACATCATTTGTGTATTGACATTATAAAACAACGCAAAGCAAATTAAACCATGAATATGCCGCCCTATGTGCGTATAAGCGACTGACTGTTGACTATAAGCACATTGAAAATACCTCCCTGACAAGGGAAAGTATGAAGAAGAACGCACATGCCGCGGAAGTACTCGGCAATACGTTGCGCGAGATCCGCACAGCACGCCGCATGACACAAGAAGAAATTGCCCTCGAGGCGGGGGTAGATCGTACGTTTTTGACTCGTGTCGAAAACGGGAAATTATCGCCTTCATTTGACAGCATTCTTGCGATCGCGTCCGCATTGGGCGTTACATTGACTCAGCTTTCCCAACGATTCGAACAAAATATGGGAAAGCCTGACAATGAAAAAAGTTCTCCTCAGCAAAGCTCTTGAAAGATATCGAAAAGAAGTTTCCATCCTTAAAAAAGGACGCGCACAAGAGTCGTACCGAATCGACCAGCTCATTCGATCGCCTTTGGGCAACAAGATGATGCATGAGATCACCAGCGTCGATATCGCATCCTATCGTGACCTCCGCCTGCTTTCACTCAATCCGAAAACCAAGGTTGCCCTGTCGCCGGCGACAGTGCGCCTCGAGCTCACGTTTCTCTCTTCCGTCTTCGACATCGCCATGAAGGAATGGGGATATTGCAAAGACAATCCTGTTCTAAAGGTTCGGAAGCCGAAAGCTTCACCTGGTCGGGAGCGCCGCCTCTCGAGACGAGAAGAACGTCTCATACTCCGGTTCTGCCATAACTATGGAAATCGCGAACTGTTTTCCATCGTTGTCCTGGCTGTCGAGTCAGCAATGCGGATGGGCGAGATGCTGAAGCTCCGTTGGGAAGACGTCAATCTGCGCAATCGTGTCGCTCGACTCCACGACACGAAAAATGGATCGCAACGTGATGTGCCACTTTCAATCCGCGCGCGCGAAGCAATAATGCGGCTCGGCGTCAAGACCGAAGGCACTGTTTTCAGCTACAAGACAGCTGGTCTGAAGAGCGTCTGGCGCGCGATGCTAATCACACTCGGCATCGAAGATCTGCACTTCCACGACCTTCGACATGAATCGACAAGCCGGCTGTTCGAACTCGGAACACTCGACCTGATGGAAGTGGCCGCCATCACCGGCCACAAAAGTCTTTCCATGCTCAAACGATACACGCACCTCAAGGCGCAACGATTGGTTCGTAAACTGGACGGATCTCGCAATCGCGTTCAGCAAAGCTTCGCTGACGTCATGCAACCATATCCTGCACAAGTCTCACGTGCCGGCGATCAGTACAAGGTCAAAATTCTCGACTTCTTCGATCTGGAGGCTCATGCCGATTCCGAGGATGAAGCAGACCGATTGGCAAGTTCTCTATTGCTCGAACGAATATCAACTTTAGCACTCAGCGGAAAGAAAATTCCACAGCCGGATCAGTATCTGGATCCTGTCGTTAATGGCACGTTGAAAATGCTCTATCCGGTGCGAAATTCCCCGTCTATTACCGAGGATCAGATCTTTGATACCGTACTAACGTGACGGTATTTGAAAAGCGACGGCACAGGTAGGGACATGATCGACTAACTGCCTTGCAAAGACGGTCTGTGGCAATTGTCTATTCCGGCCGGTTCAGCATGTGGTATGGCCATAGCGAACGGCGATTGGTATCAGGCTTGCATGGGCCACGTACCAATTCCTGCGTGGGGCGGCGACTGTGCGCCGGGGTTCACCATGCGATTGACGGGGATGGTGCCTGGTGCATGGAATTCCTCAGGAACTGACAAAGAAGTCTATACATGCATCAAGAATTAAATGAGTCGCGGTTGATCCACGCATTTGATCGCCTTGCAAAGACGGTCT
>Ga0105240_10001094_pt1 | contig 47848 bp, 43 predicted proteins | sample KBSC54metaG_FD_80426 | JGI IMG/M metagenome (GOLD analysis project Ga0105240, IMG submission 80426) | Corn rhizosphere microbial communities from Kellogg Biological Station, Michigan, USA - KBS C5-4 metaG | ecosystem: Host-associated > Plants > Roots > Rhizosphere > Soil | place: Michigan, USA... | reverse complement strand
GGGTTGAGCGGCGACAGCAGCGTCGGCGGCGGCTTGTTCGCGGTTGTGCCGGCGTTCCTGGATTTCCTGGAGGAGACGGAAGTCCTCCTGGAAGGCGCGTTGGAGGCGGCGTTCGTAGAGGGTCAGTAAGTTGAGATCTTTGCCGCGGTCGAGCCAGGCTTGGGCTTGGGCGAACGCAACGGCGGCTTCTTCGTGGTTACACTTCATCTGGTCGGGCTGGCCGAGGGTGATGGCGACGATGGCGTTTTCGATTTGGGCAGCGCGCTTGATGCGCCAACGGCCATCGGCGACTGCCTGGGTGAGGTCGGTTTCGACCGGGCCTTTAGGGGCGAAGTCCTGCATGTATCCGGCGCAGTGCTTCTTGTAGGCCTGCTCGTCGGCGGGCGTACAGAAGTGGACGTGGCCTGTCAGGCCGTGCCGGTAAGCGTTGAGCGTGCGGGGTTCTGGCTTCGGTTTTTCTTCAATCATTTGATGCCTCCTAAATAAAAAAAGCAGGCGGGGTGAGCGCCTGCTGTTCTAACCAACCTTATTAGTAACATGGGGGTCAAACTGTCAAGGGGCTGATAAGTCGATTGGTGTTGAGGAGAAAGGAAATATAACTTGAAAAAAAGTGTCAACAAAAAAAACGGGTTGCGCAAACCGGCTGGATGCTTTTTGTGAGCCTCGTCGGAGGAATCTGTGGGTCACTGAAAACGGTCGAAGGGTGCCGGGGAAGCTGGGGCCGGTTACGCGCTGGGATCGACTGCCGGATGGTGAGGTCCTGGCTTTTTTTCCTAGCCAGTTGCCTTTCGAACCAGGACCTCTCAGGTAAACGCTACGCCGTTTTCGGCGAGCAATAAACATCAATCTGGCGCAACCTGATGATTTACAACGGTTTCAAGCAGTTGCATGGCCGCGGAGAGCAACGCAGGCCGATTCGCGTCCGGCTTTTCCGACGGTTCGAAGGCGTCGGCCCTGGCCGGCCCGTTGTAACCTTGCGCTTTCGATCGAGTATTCACAGGCATGGGAATACGAGTCCTTTGTTTGCGAGGGGCGGTCTCTGGCCATTCCGCATGGGCCTCAATGGCGCTGGCCGTCATCATTCTTGGAGGTTCCGTGGCCGAGCTTCCGAGTGCTCAGTCCAATTCATCCAGTGCCGACCCGCTGGCGCCGTACCGTTTTGAGGTTGTATCAATCAAAATCAACCGAACCGGCGGCAGCTCCGATGCTGACTTCCTTCCCGGCGGCCGCTTCAGGGGCCGAAATCTGTCGGTCCGCAATATGATCCAAATGGCGACTAAGGTTGAAGATAGTCAGATGATCGGCGTTCCCTCCTGGACGGACACGGCAAGCTACGACATTGACGGCAAGACGGTCAGTACCGAGCCCGTGACACAGGAGCGAAAATCAGACGTGATGATGGCGCTGCTGGAGGAGCGTTTCAGCTTTAAGGTCCACCGCGATACAAAAGAAGGCCCAGTCTATCGTCTGGAAATCGCAAAAGGCGGACCTAGGCTTGCGGTCCATGGAACTTCCGACCGACTGATGAGCACCAACGCCAACGGGACCATAATCACGATGAAGGCCGCCAAGATATCGATGCCGAGCTTAGCCATCAGCCTGCGCCGCCAACTCGGCAGGACCGTTGAAGATCACACGCAGCTCGAAGGTGAGTTCGATTTCGAGCTCGTTTGGGATCGTGATGAGACTGGCGACTCCAAAGCGCCCTCCCTGTTCGCGGCGCTACAGGAACAACTCGGGCTGCGTCTCAGAGCCGGAAGCGGGAAGATTCCGACGGTTGTTGTCGATCACATCGAGCGTCCAACGGGAAATTGACGGAGGGCTATTTTCGGCGCAAGCACTCTATTGACTGGAGGCAGAGTCGGGCAAGCCGGCATTAGTTCCCACTGACCGGTGGGCTTCGATTCGACCCTGCCTGGTCGCCCAGCGTTTACCGATCCCGGGGATTCAACGTGCTCCTCTCAGAGTTTTCCATTACGATCCTGGACGATTTCCCCGGAGGGGCACTGTTATCAGGGTCCAAACGCAGGTTGCTCCTCGGAGCGGGCTATCGTATAGGTTTTCGCCGCCGCTGGCTTCCGCGCCATGGACCTCATTACGATTCTGAACCGCTGTCATCGCTTCCGAGGATTTGTCTATACTCGCGCCACATTCAGTCTGGACCACAAGAGCATCGAGGTGTCCGTGCGAGCGCGCAAGGGCTCGGCCGCGATCTGCTCGCGCTGCCATCTACCAGCGCGTGGCTATGATCAACTCGCCGGCCCGTTGGGCGCGCCGACTTTCGTGGAAAGAGACCGCCGAAGCATTTCGCACTTCCTGGGACAAGGTTTTCGATGCGGTCGAGCACGTCGTCACCTGGGGGCTGGAGCACCGGACGCTGGGTCAGATCGACGCCATCGGCGTTGACGAAATCCAATACGCCAAAGGCCACAAGTATCTGACGCTGGTGTACCAGATTGACATCGGCGTCACCCGTCTGCTCTGGGTGGGCAAGGAACGGACTATCGAGTCGTTCCAAGGATTCTTTACCGCCATGGGCCAGGAGGTCATTTCCAAGATCTGCTTCGTCTGCTCCGACATGTGGGAACCGTACCTGAAGCTCATACGCGAAAGATGCTCCGAGGCTCTGCATATCCTGGACCGCTTCCACATCGTCTCCAATATGAACAAGGCGCTCGACAAGGTCCGCGCCGAGGAAACCGGCCGCATGAAACGCGAGGGCCGCGACCCGGTCCTCAAGAAATCACGATGGCTGCTGCTCAAACGCAGTGAGAATCTCCAGGACGAACAGCATTTCCGGCTCCGCGATCTGCTCCGCTACAACCTCAAGACCGTCCGCGCCTACCTTCTCAAGGAAGCCTTTCAACAACTCTGGGACTACAACTCGCCCGCCTGGGCCGGCAAATTCCTTGACGAGTGGTGCCGCCAGACCATGCGCTCCCGCATTGAGCCGATGAAGAAGATCGCCCGGTCTCTGCGTAAGCATCGCGAACTCATCCTCAACTATTTCCGCGCCCAGAAACTGCTTTCCAGCGGCGTCGTCGAGGGTTTGAACAACAAGGCCAAAATCACCATGAGGAAATCGTACGGTTTCCGGACCTACCACGTCCTCCAACTCGCTCTCTATCACTCACTTGGCAAGCTCCCCGAGCCGGAGTGTCCCCACGATTTCTTCTGACGAATCTTTTGTGAATGGGCCAAGAGGAGTGGCCGGGCATTGTCCAGCCCAAGTGTCAATAGGCCCGCTTCCGATACAGCGCTAACACTTTCACGTCCTTAGCGAAAGCTGGACAAGCTCGATGTCTCCACGGGCATACAATTTAAGCGTGCCGGGTGGTTTACGTTTCGAGATTATGGCTGTCGAGTCTCAGAAGATCTACGAACGCCGTGGGCGAATTCAGCGCATAGGCGGCGCAATAAATAGAGAATTGTTTCACCACCCTGATGCGGCGGCCCTTAGTGCCGACAAACACTGTCGTTAGACAGTTGGCGCGCGTACTTCCCGGCTGGGTCGCGAAGCGGTTAGTTTAACGGGAAAAACGGGCAGGCGAAAGCGCCTACCCTACGGCCGTCAGGAATTTACGGCGCTCGTCGGGGGAGGGGATATGGGCGGCCAGGGCGTCCTTCAATTCCTCAGGTGTGCGGGCAGTGCGAGCGGCGCGGGCGACCATGACTTTGGCGATGGGACCGAGATAGGGGGCGAGGGCCTGTGTCATGCGATCCAGGGTGGCCTGATCGAATGTCTGGACCGCCATGGTCGTGGTGGGTTGGGTGTCCCGCTTGGCAAACCGATCGCGCTCTTTGGGATCGTCGATCTGCGCCGCCAGCGCCCGCCGGATTTCCGCCATGCTGCCGTAGCGGCGCGCCGCATCGGCGACCAGTCGCTTGGCGATCGGACCCACGACGCGCGACAGCCGCGTTTCCAACTCCGCCAGTTCCGCCGCCGACGACGCCACGGCGGTCGCCGGATGCGAGTGCGTATACTCGCCGGTCACGGCTGCGGCGAAATCGTCGGCCGTCTGGAAGCGGTCGCCGGGCTGTTTCGCGATGGCGCGCATGATGGCCGCCGATACGGCGGCCGGCAGTCCCGGATTGATGGCCGCGGGTTCGGGCGGAATCAGCTCGAAATGCGCGTTGATGAGCCCGTGTTCGGTGTCGGCCTGAATGGCGCGCCGGCCCGTGACCGTCTCGTAGAAGGTCAGGCCCAGCGAATAGATATCCGACCGCGCGTCCACCTGTCCCGACCGGATCTGCTCCGGCGACATGTACGGCAACGTGCCGACCACCATGCCGGTGCCCGTCAGGTGGGCAGTGCCGGTTGCGCGCGCGATGCCGAAATCGGTCAGCTTCACCACGTCGCCGCCGCCGATCAGGATGTTGGCCGGCTTGATGTCGCGATGAATGACGCCGCGCTCGTGCGCATACGCGAGCGCCGACAGCGTTTGCGACATGTAACTCACCGCCGTCGCCGCGTCCACGGGGCCCTGGCGGATGCGCTCCTCGAGGCTCGCGCCTTCGACGAGTTCGAGGATCATCACCAGGCGGTCGCCGATCCGCAGGGCGGTGCGCAACTCGGCGATGTTCGGATGGCGCAGGCTGGCATGCACCTTGATCTCGCGCAGGAAGCGGTCCACCAGGTCGGGGTTGTCCTCGACGTCGGCCAGGAGGAGTTTCATGGCCTCCTCGCGCTCGGTGAGCAGGCTGCGCACGCGATACACCTTGCCCATGCCGCCGCGCCCGAGCACGCCGGTGACCTGGTAGTCGCCGAGGATGTCGCCCACGCCGATCGCCATCAGTTCACCGGACGATCGGGCTTGAGATAGCCGGCGAGAAATTTCCAGATTTCCCGCCGCGAGTCCTTGGCCAGTTTGGTGTCGGTGCGGTTGAAATAATGGCCGCCGGGCGCATTCTCGTAAATCTTGTATTCGAACTTCTTGCCTTCGGCTTTGAGGGAGTCGATGAGGTGCTCGACTTCGAGGACGTTCACGTCTTCGTCGTTGGTGTTGGTGTGGATCAGCAGCGGGGTCTGCAGTTCCTTGGCGTGATTCACGGGCGACCGCTTGCGGTATTCCGCGATGTCCTCGCGCACCGGTTTGCCGATGTGGTAGGGCGCCGAATACAGCGAGGCGTATCCCGGGCCTTCGTATCCCAGGCGCGCCACGAGGTCGCTGACCGGGACTCCGGCGTACGCGACGGCATAGGTTTGGGGATGGGCGAAGATGTTCATGAGCGTGATCAAGCCGCCGTGGCTCCAGCCGACCATGCCCACGCGTTTCGGGTCGAGGAAAGGATAGTTTTCGAGCATCCACTGGGTGCCGATATAGACGTCGTCCACTTCGCGGCCGCCGTAGTCGATCTGCTCGTAAAATCCGCGACCGTAGCCCGTGCTGCCGCGGTAATCGGCCGAGATGATCGAGTATCCCTGCTGCAGCAACTCGCGAAACACGTGGGCGTCGCGCGTGTCGGAATTGCCGTGGACGCCCTGATGGGCGAAGACGATGAGCGGCTGCTTTTTCGAGCGATCCAGATTCTTGGGAATAAACGTGTACGCGCGGACGATCAGCGGATTGGTCGCGCCGGGGGCCTTCGGGTTGGGGATGTGCGCGGGCGGCAGGCTGGTGTATTCGACCTGATCGACGTCGGCAATGTCGCCGAGATCGACGTGCCACATAAGGTCGTCCACGCGCTTCAGCACTTCATCCATGTTGTTGATTTGCGGCTGTGGGGCCTGCGCGGGGGGAGCGGCCGCCGCCGGGGGTCCGCCCGCCTGTTGCGCGCCGAGCGCCATGGCCGCGCCGGCTATAAAAAGTGCTAGTCGCATCCTGGCGCGAATCTTACCACAGTCATTCGACGCCGGACGCGTTGTGCGCGCGGAGGAATGACGCGATTGCGGGCTTGCGGCAATTCAAGGCGCGGCGCAGGGGCGTATCGCCGCCGCGATCGCGTGCGTCGATGTTCGCGCCGCAATCGAGTAATGCCTCGGCGATCTCCACGTTGCCGCGGCGCGCGGCCATGTGCAGCGGAGTGCAGCCCTTCGCGCCGTCGCAGGCATTTACGTCCGCGCCCGCTCGCACGAGCGCGCGGACGACCTCTCCTCCGCCGACTGCGCATTCGTTGGCTACCGAATACAGCGGCGTGTGTCCGTTGGTGTCGCGAGCGTTGGGGTCCGCGTGGAGGGTGAGGAGAAAATCGGTCATCGGGAGATTGCCGGCAGCCGCGGACTCCTGCAATAAAGTGCGGCCGTAGCGGATGCGCTCGTGAATCCGCGCCGGGTCACGGGTCAGTTGTTGGCGCACGTATGCGAGCAGGGCGTCGTGGCCGCTGCGGATCATCAGGGCGAAGATGCCGCAATGCACCACCGGGCTGCAGTTTCCCGTCAAAGCGATCGCTCGCTCCGCTTCGCCCGCATGGATGGCGGCCACCGCCTCGTCCAAGGCCATCTGGCGAGAGAGTTCGCCGCTGGTCGGGCTCGCCTGCTTCAGAAGATACGCCGATGTCTCCTTAAAAAGCGCCAGCAACTCCGTCCGCATCGGCTCGTCAATCGGAACATCATCGAAAGCCTGGACCATATTCTTCATCCAGGCAGCCCGTTCCGCTATTCCGATTTTGATGTGCGCGTGCGAGTCGCGGAGGCTCAGCGACCACCGGGGTTCGGCATCCTCGCTGGGTCCGCCGAGAAACTGGGCGAGAAAAGCGGTGAAGAAATCAATCGCGCACTTGAACGATTTACCGGGGAAGAGCGGCCGCAGCAAGGGATCGTGCTCCACTCGCGCGTAAAAGGCCACCGACAGCGCGCGGCACTCCGCCTTCCCTCCAATGCGTTCGTAGAGTGTGGCGCCTTCCATTTTTGGATGATCGCACAGGAGGGCGCCTTTGGCGGGGCGGCCCTGTGACATAATTGGCCCGTATGTCCATCAAGTCGCAGGCGCAGTTCGAGAAGTTGCGGGCCATCGGGAAGATTGTCCGGCAGGCGCTCGACCGGACCGCGGCAGCCGTGAGGCCGGGCATCACGACTGCCGAACTGGACGCCATCGGCGCGCGCGTGCTGGCCGAACACGGTGCGGAATCGGCGCCACCGAAAGTCTACGGATTCCCGGGCGCGCTCTGCATCAGCGTCAACGACGAAGCGATCCACGGTATCCCGGGCGGCCGCGTGATCGAGTCCGGCGACCTGGTGAAGCTCGACCTCGTGGCCGAGAAGGACGGCTACTTCGCCGATGCGGCGGTGACGGTGCAAGTGGGGCCGTCCTCCGCCGAGGCCGACGCGCTCGTCCGCTGCGCGGAGACGGCGTTCTATCAGGCGCTGCCCGCTGCGCGCGCCGGCAATCGAGTGTGCGAGATTGGACGCGCGGTCGAGAAGGAGACCCACCGCTGCGGGTTTTCGGTGATGCGCGAACTCTGCGGCCACGGCGTGGGCCGCACGATCCACGAGCCGCCGAGCGTTCCCAATTATCACGACGCGCGTTTCCGCGCACGGCTGACCGAGGGCCTGGTGATCACGATCGAGCCGATCATCGCCGCCGGCGAGGGGCAGGGAATTCTGCAGTCGGACAAGTGGACCATCCGCACGGCGGACGGCAGCCTGTCGGCACACTACGAGCACACGATCGTGATTACGAAGAACGCGCCCATCCTGTTGACCGCCGCATAAGCTATGCTCCCGAAATCCGCTGCAGCGCTCGCCGCCGCACTCGGCCTGTATGCCGGCCTCCGATCGTCGGGCTTCTACGCGATCACCGCGCGCGAAGTCGAGGGCATCGCCGTGCTGGTGCAACTGGTCGGCGACATTTATGCGGTACTGCTGGCGTTCGTGATTTTTGTGATCTGGGGCCAGTTCACGGACGTCGAGAATTGCGTGATGCGCGAGTGCAACGCGCTCACCGACCTGCTCCGCTTCAGCCGCTACCTGGACGGCGACTCGCACTCCAGCGTCCGCCGCGCGATCACGAATTACACGGCGCACGTGCTGCATTACGAATGGGACTCGCTGGCAGACGGCCGCCCCGACCCACAGGCCGGCGTAATGTTCTCCAAGCTCGTGACCAGCGTGGTGGAGACGAAGGATAGCCGCCTCATCGACATGGTCCAGAAGGCGGGCGAGCGCCGTGACGACCGCGTCTCGAAATGCCTCACTCGCATTCCGCCGACGCTGGTGGCACTGGTCAACACCATCGCCGGCGTCCTGGTCTTCCTTGTTTTCGTTTATCCGTTTAAGACCTGGTACGCGGGCGCGATCGGGTTCGTCCTGGTCGCGGGCATCCTGCTGCTCGCGAACTTTGTCATGCTGGACACCGACAATCCACTGAAGGGCGCGTGGAACGTGTCGTCGACGCCGTTCACGCGGATCGCGTAGTTGTATCAGGGTGTAGTGGATGCAGGCGATCGGCCACCATCACGGCGATGGGCAGCGGAATCCGGACAGTCAGGCTGTTTCCCCATTTTGGAGATCCTGGATGCATTTCTCATATCTATCTCCTTTAAGAGGTGAACACTAACGCGTATAGAATGGCTGTAGGCTTCGAATGCCCAATCCACAACTGCAGACGGCTTCCAAATCTCCGGGCCTCTTACGCCAGATCGGGTTCTTCAGCGCGACCGCGCTGGTGATCTCGAACATGATCGGCACCGGCATTTTCGCGACCACCGGCTTCATGGCCGGCGACCTGGGCGATGCCCGCCTCATCCTGATCTGCTGGACCGTGGGCGCGCTGTTCGCATTCGCCGGCGCACTGAGTTATTCCGAACTCGGCATCAATTTTCCCAGTTCCGGCGGCGAGTACGTTTACCTGACGCATGCCTTCGGCCCGGAGTGGGGCTTCATGACGGGATGGGTGTCGTTCTTCGCCGGATTTTCGGCGCCGATCGCGGCGGCCGCGCTGGCCTTCTCGGATTACCTCGGCCACTTCTATCCCAACCTGAAGCAGACCAATGCCGCGGTGGTGATCGGGTCGGGGGCGCTCTCGCTGCGGCTGGGGAGCGGGCAGATGCTGGCCTGCGCGCTGATCGCGGCCTTCACCATCCTCAACTGCTTCGGACTGGGCCGCACCGCCAAAGTGCAGAACGTGCTGACGTCGACCAAAATCCTGGTGATCGCCGGATTCGTAATCAGCGGCTTCATCGCGGGCACGGGCAGTTGGAGCCATTTCGCGGAGCCCGCGGTGCGCACGTCCACGCTGAGCCTGCCGACACAGTTTTTCGTGAGCCTGATCTGGGTCATGGTGGGGTATAGCGGCTGGAACGCGGCCACCTATATCGCCGAAGAGGTGCGCAAGCCGGAGCGCACGCTGCCTGCCGCGCTGGCCGCGGGGAGCGCGATCGTCGCCGTATTGTATGTCGGATTGAACCTGCTTTTCATTTACTCGACGCGCCTGGAATCCATGAAGGGCGTGATCGCGATCGGCGCGCTGTCGGCGTCGAACCTTTTCGGATCGGGCGTGGCCGGCCTGTTCTCGGCGCTGATGGCGCTCGCGATCGTGTCGACCGTGAGCGCCGAGGTGACGATCGGCCCGCGCGTGTATTACGCGATGGCGAAGAACAAGGCGTTCTTCCGCGCCGCCGCCGAAGTGCATCCGCGATTCCACACGCCGGTGGTGGCGATCGTGAGCCAAGGACTCTGCGCGATGGTGATGACGATGACGCCGTTCCCCGGTCTCATGACCTATATAGGGATGAGCCTGACCGTGTTTACCGTGCTCTCGGTGGTGGCGCTGATTCGCTTCCGCCGCAATCGCGCGGGCTGGCAGCGATTGAAGGCGGTCGATTTCGCGTACCCGCTGATTCCGGCCGCGTACATCGTGGTGGGGATCGGGATGATGGCGTTCGGCGTGATCAATCAGCCGCTGGCGTCGCTCACCGCTTTTGCCACTGTAGGTGCTGGGGCACTGGTTTATCACTTTGGAGTTCGACCGCACCGCCTGTCATAGCATAGACTCTAATAATGTCCCAGGCTTCCGTGCATCCCCTGACACAACGTCCCACAAGGGTCCGCTACTGGGTGATCGTATTCGCCGTCGCACTGGCGGTGGTCACCTATGTGGACCGCGTCGCCATTTCGTCGGCGGCCCCGTCGATCCAGCAGGAACTCGGATTGACGAAGGTCGAGATGGCCTGGGTCTTCACGGCGTTCGGACTGGCATACGCGATGTTCGAAATGCCGGGCGGATATCTGGGCGACTGGATGGGTCCGCGCAAGGTGCTGATGCGGATCGTGCTGTGGTGGAGTTTCTTCACGGCGGCGACGGGGTGGGCGTGGAATCTGCCGTCGATCCTGGTGACGCGCTTTCTGTTCGGCGCGGGCGAGGCGGGCTGCTTCCCGAACGTGACGAAGGCGTTCAGCACGTGGCTGCCGCAGGAAGAGAAGACGCGCGCGCAGAGCATCATGTGGCTGAGCGCGCGTTGGGGCGGGGCATTCACACCGCCGCTGGTGGTCTGGGTGATGATGCGGGTGGGGTGGCGCCATTCCTTCGAATGCTTCGGCATTCTGGGCGTGATCTGGGCGGTGCTGTTCTACCGCTGGTATCAAAACGACCCGTTGAAGAATCCCAACCTGAACGCCGCGGAGCGCGAACTGGTGAGGCACAGCGCGACGCACGCCGAAGGTCATGGCGACGTGCCGTGGCTCGAGTTGCTGATGTCGCGGCAGGTCTGGATGCTTTGCTGGCAGTACTTCTGCCTGAGCTACGGCTGGTATTTCTACATCACGTGGCTGCCGACTTATTTGCGTGAGGGGCGGCATCTGACGATCACATCGTCGGCATGGCTGGGTGTGCTGCCGTTGTTCTGCGGCGGGCTGGGAAATCCCGCGGGGTCGGCGCTGACTAGCGTGTTTTCACGCCGCGTTGGACTCGCGCAGGGGCGGCGGTTGACGGCGTATTTGGGATTCGCCGGGGCGGCGGGCTTCCTTGTTTTCTCGACGCGCGTGGGCGATCCGCTGGTGGCGATGATCTCGATCGGGCTGGCGAGCTTCTGCAACGACCTGGTGATGCCGGGGACGTGGGCCGCGGCCATGGACGTCGGCGGCAAGTACGCGGGCACGCTGTCGGGCGCGATGAATATGTGGGGCAACGTCGGCGGACTGCTGTGTCCTCTGGCGATCGGCTATCTGCTGAAGTGGACGAATAACGACTGGAACATTACGTTCTACGTGTCGGCCGCAATCTACGTCGCGGGCATTCTCTTCTGGGCATTCCTCGATCCGGTCACCCCCTTGCAGCACGCCGAGTAGCGTAGGCATCTGGCGTCGTGGCATTGGGCGAATTGAGAGCGGTGTTCCTGCCAGTGCCGAAGCATTGATTACTGTCGCCGGATCCGCCACAATCACGGCACCGGCTACGTCGTTCTCCACTCATTCGAAATTCCGGCGGAACTTTTCGAACTGGCGTTTGAGTTCCGCGACTTCCTGCTCGAGGGCGGCGATCCGGTCGCGATCGGGAGTGGATCGCTCGGTGATCATCGGGGCCTCGTCGGCCACTTCAACATCGCCGGCCAGCAACTGCGCCCACCGCGCCTCGCGGGAACCGGGCTGACGAGGCAGCTTTTTCACGAACTCCATTTCGACCAGCTTGTTGAGGGTGCTCTCGACGGCCTCCAGATCGTCGAACGTATACAAACGATCGCTGCGGCTGCGCAATTCTCCGGGTGTCTGCGGACCGCGAAGGAAGAGCAGGCACATGATAGCCGCTTCGCGCCTGCCGAGGTTGAATCGCTCCGTGAAGCTCTGGCCGTGCTTGGGAACGCGCACGTCGCGGCCGGTGATCCGCGTGGCGAGCCCCTTGTGCCGCAGCGATTCCAACGCGTTCTCCACGATCTGCTCGTCGAACGACACCACTGGATCGCGATTCGATTTCTGATTGCACGCATTCATCAGCGCGTTGAGCGAGAGCGGGTAATACTCGGGTGTGGCGATTTCCTTTTCCATGAGCACGCCGAGTACGCGCACCTCGGCCGAATCCAGTTGCCAGTCCATGTTTCCAGTGTACGGCGTTACTATAAGGATTCACCGATGTCGTTTGAGATGCTCGAGCCTTCGCGGCGAAATCCTCGACTGCCCATCGAACAGCGTGCGACGGTACGCCGTGAAGACGTGTCATCCAGCATCCGCAGGTCGTGCGATGCTCTGCTGCTGCAGCAGTCGCTGAAGGGCTTCTGGTGCGGCGAACTGACGGCCGACACGACGCTGGAATCGGATTACATCCTGCTGCAACTGTGGATGCACCAGCCGGACGGCGCGACGTGGAATCCGCCGACGCGCGGGCGCATCGAAAAGGCGGTACGCTCCGTTCTCGAACGCCAGTTGCCCGACGGCGGCTTCAATATATATACCGGCGGGCCGGCCGATATCAGCGCCACGATCAAAGCGTACTGCGCGCTGAAACTAGCCGGGGTGGCGCCCGATAGCGAACCCATGCGCCGCATGCGCCAGCGCATTCTCGCGCTGGGCGGGTTGCAGGCCGCCAACAGCTACGTCAAGATCAACCTCAGCTTGTTCGGGCTCTATCCGCGGAAATACGTTCCGACCATCCCGCCCGAGATCACGCTGCTGCCCGGCGGGGTCCTGTACGAAATGTCGTCGTGGACGCGGTCGATTCTGGTGCCGCTTTCGATCGTGCAGGCGCGCGGCAGCAACCGGCACGCTCCCCAGGGTTTCAATCTCGACGAACTACTGCTCCCCGGCGTCGCGCTCTCGCTGCCGCGGCGCAAGGGGATCTCGCTGATTTTTCATCACCTGGATCGCGCCTTCAAAGTCTGGGAGAAGCGCGGGCCCGAGCGGGTGCGCGGAGCAGCCATCCGCCAGGCGGAAAAGTGGGTGCTCGACCGCACGCGCCACACCGAAGGACTGGGCGCCATCTACCCGGCGATGATGTACTTCATTATGGCGCTGGACGCTTTGCATTATCCGCTGGATCATCCGGATCGCATCCAGGCGATCCGCCATTTCGAGTCGCTGCTGATCGACGCCGACAGCCGCTTCGTCTTTCAGCCCTGCGTGTCGCCGATCTGGGACACCGCGATCTGCGCGTTCGCACTCGGGGAGGCCGGAGTGCGGGACGATCCGCGGATGGTTGCCGCGGCCGACTGGCTGATCAGCAAGGAAGTGCGGCGCCAGGGCGACTGGAGCGTCAAGCGTCCGGACACCGAGCCTTCCGGTTGGGCCTTCGAGTTTGCAAACGAGTTCTATCCCGATATCGACGATACGGCCATGGTGCTGCTGGCGCTCCTGCACGCCCGGTCGTCCAACGCGGACGCGCAGGCCGCGGCCGAACGGCGCGCCACCAACTGGCTGCTGGCCATGCAATCGGGGGACGGCGGCTGGGCGGCGTTCGACGTGGACAACAATTGGGCCGTGCTGAACGAAGTGCCGTTCGCCGATCACAATGCCATGCTCGATCCGACGTGTCCCGATATCACGGGGCGCGTGCTGGAATGTCTGTGCCTGCGCGGCATGACGGGGCACGATGCGGTGAAACGGGCCGTTCGCTATCTGCTGAAGGTGCAGGAGCGGGACGGAAGCTGGTATGGCCGCTGGGGCGTGAACTATATTTACGGGTCGTTCCTGGCCATGCGCGGCCTGGCGGCCAGCAAGTCGGGCGATGCGGTGGAGCCGGTGGCGAAAGCCGCGCGCTGGCTGCGATCGATCCAAAATGCCGACGGCGGGTGGGGCGAGAGTTGCGAAAGTTACGAGCGCGATCATTTCGTGGCGGCGCCCAGTTGCGTGTCGCAGACGGCGTGGGCGGTGCTCGGTCTGCTTGCGGCGGGGGATCGCGATTCCAGCCACACGCGGCGCGGGATTCAGTTCCTTTTGGACCGGCAGCGGCCCGACGGCACGTGGCCGGAGGAAGCGACCACCGGGACCGGTTTTCCCAACGTTTTTTACCTGACTTACGGTATGTACCGGGACTATTTCCCATTACTGGCGTTGGCTACTTCGGTGGGTCAAATTACCCACTGAAGAAACCACTGTCAAGTGGTGTAGCGCGAAATCTCCCAATATTTACAAAATTCCCGATACGTTTTTCCCCGGATCGTGACATCATGCCGCCATGCACTCCACGATTCGAGTCGCACTCATCGGCGATTTCTCCGAAAAACAAAAATCTCATACCGCGATCCCCCGCTCCCTTGGCATGGCTTCCGACGATTCGGTGGAATGTGTCTGGGTACCCACCGAGTCGGTGGGAACGGGCGAGGCGCTCGCAGAATTCCAGGGAATCTGGGTAGTTCCGGGAATGCCATACCGCAGCGAGGCGGGCGTGTTGAATGCGATTCGCCATGCACGTTTGACGCGGACGCCGTTCCTTGGAACTTCGGCTGGTTTTCAATACGCGCTCATCGAATTTGCGCAGAACGTTCTCGGTCTGTCCGAGGCTGGCCACCAGAAGAGCCATCCCAATTGCGGGATCCCGCTGGTGTCGCCGCTGGATCGGGCCCTGGCCGGGGTGCGCGGGCGGGTCCATTTCATGGACGGCACGCACACTCGGAAGGCGTATGAGGCGAAGGAGTCGATCGAGGAGTACCACTGCAGCTTCGGGCTGAATCCGAAGTATCAGCGGCTGCTGGAGGGATCGCAAATCTGGGTCGCCGCGACGGACGATCAGCACGACATCCGCGCGTTCGAAGTGGATGGCCATCCTTTCTTTGTGGCCACGCTGTTCCAACCTGAGATGCGCTGCGTCAGCAACGGCACGTGCAGTCCGCTGGTGAACGCGTTCTTCCGGGCGGCGGAGCGGCGCGGTGAAGGGCTGGCGCGGGTGGCGAGTTAGGGGGGGACGGTCTAACTATTATGCGGGTATTCTTTTAGGTCGTCAGTTTCGGCCGCGTCAGTAATGTCGTCTATTTCTGGCGGCTTGCGGGACCTCGATACTATCGGATCTACCCGCATTCGCAGGAATAGATTCACCCATTGTCGGGTATAGGATTTCTATTCGTTCCCATCGTATTCTTCTTAGTAGAGGGGCAACACAAGCAGGATGCCAACCAGAGAAGAACTGCGCGATGACATGATGTCTGCCGGAACCCGATTGCTCGCGGCCCAAGCCGTTGAAGGGGCATTGATCCATGAAAAGGGATGCGGGAAACGGCCTTTCCAGGAGATCTGGACCGCCCGCGCATCGGTGGATGCCTTGGCTGAGGAGTATCTTCATGCGGTGCGGCTTTACCGGCAGGCGTGTGCCGCTGCCATAAACAGCCTGCTGCAAGTCTGCCAAGCAGTTCCCGAGTGAACCGATTCCGGAGTGGCTTCATGGAACTGGCTAACCCCAACCTGATCGAAGAGCTTCTGGCTGACGTACGCGGCGGCCGGAAGAAGAACGTGTCCGCGGACACACAGGTAAGCAGTAGCTACCAACCCCCAATTGCGAAACAAAAGCGCAGGACATGCCGGTGCGGCACCTGCTCTTCATGCGCCGACAACGCACGTTGGGAACGCATCTTTCAGACCAAGTTCTCGGACCCACACTATAATCGACTTTCCACCCAATGCGGTTCCAGTCTCGGCCTCACCAAATAACCGCACCAACGGATCGAGACAAATCGCGAAAACCTGCGGAACCGTAGGCCCTTCCGTTCTCTTATAGCGGTAACTACCCTCTTCGTAACAGCGCTTGCGAACACAGGTTGATAATCCGCGCTGAAAACACCACCCGCAATCCTCCCGCCCATATCAAAACAAGCTCGTCAATGACTTACGACCAGCTTTACCAAGAGCCAACTTAGATAGTACGGGATAGGTACTGGGAGTTGGGGGCTAGTCGTTTGGGGCTGCCTTGTAGGACAGTGCCGACGTATCAGCACTGCCCTAACCAAATGTAGTATAGCGACCCCTGACCGGCCGCTCTTACGATCAGGTTGTACAAAACACTTAGCAACCAAGCACACAAAATGTGGCACAAGTTCTCAAGCTCGCATCGATTACTCATCGCTTCTGTATTCTTATTCGCGGTCACGTGCTATGCCGATACGCAAACCGCCACACAGATGCTTTCCGTCAATGTACTTCCGAATGGAAAAGTATCTGTTCCGCCGGGTATCACATTCCGTTCGTCGAACACAAGGTTCGGCTCTATTTCAGCAGCAACCACGATCAGCTATTGGGCACGTACGTCGACTACCGGCGTCAGTTCCATGACAGTTCAGGCAATTTCAGATTTTGCGCCGGCAGGCGGACCATCCATTTCCTCGGTGACGGTCTCCTGCTCTGCGGCGACGCTCGGAACATCGTGTTCCGGCGGCCAGGTTCTCTCCACCGGTGCCCAGGTTTCGCTCGTTACTCTTCCCGGCGGCGCCTGCACTGGTGGCGGAGGAGCATGTAGTACGCAGGACCCCAACACGGTTCTGCTGACGCTTTCGGCGCCGAGTAAGCCCAGTTATAAGACAGGAACTTACTCGGCGCAGATTGTCGTCACGATTAGCAGTATTTGATCAAAACAAAAAAGAAAAAGGAAAATCCAATGACACGCAAACTTCTCACGATCGCATTCGCCGCCCTGGCCGTTGTGCCGGTGGCGTTTTGTCAGCCCAGCACAGACACGGGGACGTCGGTCCTCAGTATCGCAGTGGGCCCGGAAGCGAGCTTCACCAGCAACACCGCAACGGCCACCTTGGCGGGCGACACGAAATTTAACGCCAAGACGGCCGTCAGCAACTTTAGCTATAAGATCCGCACCTCGCAATCGAGCGGCACCGGCAGCATCACGATGATGGTTACGGCGTTCGGAGCGGATGGGCCGGCGCTTTCGGATCTGACCTACGGGTGCACGGTTGTTAGCCCGGCCACTGGCTGCTCCAGCGGCACGGCGGTCAGCACGTCGGTCGGTACGAGTGTGGCGAACTTTGTTTCGGACGCCCATTCGAGCGATGGCGGTGACTCCGGAAGCGTCAATTGGACCCTTGTCGACAGGACCGCCGTCAAGACGGGCACCTACACTTCGACCGCAACCTTCACCATCAGCGCCAGCTAAGCGAACTATGTGGAGGAAAGCCTGCACGATCATTTCGGTGTTGGCCTGTTCTGCCGGAGCCGCCCATGCAAGCAGTTTGCGCATGGGCGCTTCGGGCAGCCGGTTAGGCCTGGCATTCTCAACGGTCGGCCTGATTTCCGTTTCCCCGGGGACCATCACCTTCACTGCTTCGAATCCTGACGCTGGTTCCGTGGCCGGATCTGCGCCGGCTACGATAAACTGGCTGGTCTCCGCCGGCTCGCACCTGCAAAGCTGGTCGATTAGTCTGCAAGCGGCAACCAGCACCTTCGCGAACTGCCCGACGATTCCGATTTCCGCCGTTCAGGTGCGCTGCAGTACGGCTTCCGTATCCGGTGGCGGCGGCTCGGGTACCTGCGGCGGCTCCTTCCCGCTCTCCACGACGCTGCAGCAATCAGCCGCGGGCGCACAGGGCGATAACTCTAACTCTTACACGGTGCTTCTAAACTTCACGCTGGCTGAAAACTGGCGCTACGCGGTAAATTCATCATGCACACTAACAATTACTTATTCCGTAACTGCACAATAGCCGCCGCGGCGCTGGCCGCGCTGCTGGCACCGATTCGACCGGCGTTCGCACAGGTTGGCCTCGGCCTGAACCCCATGCGCGTCGAGTTTCCCGCCGTGCCCGGCCGTCCCTATTCCGGATCGCTGATGCTCAGCAACAGCACCACTGTGAAGATCCGTGTGAAGGTCGAGTTGCTGGACTTCTTTGTGGATGCCGCAATGACCCCGCAGTTCGTAGCCAATGCTCCGGGCGAAAGGCCCTGGTCCTGCCGCGATTGGTTGAGCGTCAACCCCATGGAGGTGGAACTCGGGCCGGAGAGTCAGACGCCCGCGCGCTTCACCGTCAGGGTGCCCGCCGACGCAGCGGAGCGCAGCTTTCATTGTTCCATCGCGTTTCTCACCGTCCCGGTGGTGACGGAACAGGAAAACAGCACTGGCGTCGTCACGGCCGTACGGATGGTCGCCACGTTGTACCCCACAGTAGGTAAGCCGCAAATCCGGGGCGAAATCAAGGACATCAAACTCGAACAGATCCCCAGTGGCTCGGATAGCGCTTGGCGCGCCATCGTGGTTATGGAGAACACGGGGCAGGTCCTCTATCGGCCCGCCGGCGACGTCGACGTGCTCGACACCGCAGGCAACCTCATCGAATCCGCGAAATTGACCTCATTTCCCACGCTTCCCATGCGGGAGCAGCGATACCTGGTGCCGATCAAAGCCAATTTGGCGCCCGGCCAGTACACCCTTCGCGCCCGCATCGAAGTGGGCGCCGAGGTCCAGGAGGCTTCGGCGGCCGTAACTGCCGACGCCGTGAAATGACTTGCCGGGCGCTTTCGCCGGCTATATTGTGCCTTGCCGCGCTGCTTGCACTTACTGCAACCCTCGGGGCACAGGAGGGCGGGGGACAGGCCGAAATCGGTTTTCAACAGTACTACTTATCGATGCACGCTCAGCGAGTGTCGAACATTTCCGGCCTGACGCTGAACTATAGCCAGTTTATTCCGGATGTCGGTCTGCTCAGTGTCGGACTCGCGCCCGCTATGAGCAACAACAGCTTTCGAACCGGCGACGATTACCTCAGACTCACCGGCCTGCCCTGGAAGGGACAGTACTGGAATGCCGGCGCCGGCGATTTCTACGTCACGGGCGCGCTAGTCCCCGTTCCGTTCACGAACATGTATTTTCCGCAGATTGCGGCGCGCGGTGTTTCGTTCGAGGCGACTCATGGCAGCCGGACAGCCGGCTTCTTCTATGGCGCGGGCACGCTGGCCAACACACCGCGAGTGGTGTTGCGCATGGCCGTGCCGCAGACCATAGCCGGCGTCTATTTCCATCAGAATCTGGGCAGCCGCGTAGTCATCGGGGCTCGTTACCTGCACTTTGCCAACGATCTCGATGCTTTGCGCAAAACGCCCTATTTGGCGGCGCAGGCGCTCTCTGTGAAGTCCGCGGCAGTTTTAAGCGGCGATGTATTATTCAAGATCACAAAGCAAGCGCGATGGTTCACTGAAGGCGCCTGGTCGGCAGCTTCGGTCGAGACGCCGCACGCCTCAGCCCGCAGCGTTCCCTTTTCTTTCGTCACCGGTCCCGCCTTCGAAAGCGAAATGTTGACAATCCGGGCCAACTACATGTACCAGAGCGCGTCCTATTTTCCGCTCCTGGGATATTACCTGGGCGATCGTAAAGGCCCGTTTGGCGAAGTCCGCGTGCGCCCCATGAAGCGGCTCGAATTCTACGGCAGCGCGAGCCGCTATGAAAACAACGTAGCGAAAGATCCCGCCGTCGCTACGTTTCAGAGCGCTACCGCCTCCGCCGGATCGACCGTCCAATTGCCCGGCGGTCTGAGCCTGATCGGTCAGTTCACGCAGCTCAATCTGGCAACCCGTTCAGACGCCGCCGCGCCTTGGCAGCAATCCAACAACCGGCAGAAGTCCCTGATGCTGACTCGCTCGCTGCGCGGCCACTCTCTGCGCCTTACCGCGCGTGAGTTCTCCTTGCAATCCGCACTCGGCGCGCAACATCAGCGCTCTGAATCGATCGACGACATCTTTCATGCCAGGGGACTGATTTTAGGCGGCGGCATCAAGATGCAGCACTTCGATGCCGGCGATTCCCGCACCACCATGTACTACCACGGCCTCGCGCAGATCCAAATCAAGCGCTTCTCCGCCCACGCCGATATCGAGACCGGCCGCGACCTACAAAACCGGACCCTGTTCGCCACGAACACCATTAGCACGACCATTATCGGCGCCAGCCTCGCCCTGGGCCGCCAGTGGGAGCTGCAGGCCGAGGCTTACCGCAACAATCTCGCCACCGAATTGAACCCTCAGAGCATTTTCGTTTTGCAAGGCCAGGGCGTCTCCGTGCCGGGCACTCTGGCGACTCTGAACCAGTGGAGCGTGTATGTCAGTATCAACCGCCGCTTTCGTTGGGGGAAGGCAGGCGCGGCGCCCGACCTGACGCAGTATGTCATCCGTCAAACACCGCTGAAGGGCGGCATTGAAGGGTTCGTGCGCGAGCAGCAGGGCCGCGGCGATCTGGGAGTGGAAGGAATTACCGTCGCGCTCGACGAAGGCCGCACCGCCGTTACCGATGCAGCCGGCCATTATCATTTCGCCGACATCGCCGAGGGCATCCATCGCGTCGCGCTTTCGGCGGACGAACTCCTGGCCGACTTCGATCCGGGGCCGCACCGCGAAGCCAATATCCCGGTCGGCTCCGGCAAACTGGCCCGCGCCGACCTGGACGTGATTCGTCTGGGCATAATCGGCGGCACTGTGAGCGGTCCGCCCGACACGCCGTTGGAGCGGATCGTCATCCGCTTGGCGGGCACGGACCGGTATACGACTCCAGATCCGTCGGGCAATTTCCATTTCTTCAATCTGCACCTGGGCGAGTACATGGTGCAGTTGGATGCCAAAACGCTGCCGCAGGATGCGGTGCTCACCTCGGCCACGGACTCGCCGGTCACCGTGAGGCCGGGCGAGGCGCCAACTGTCCATTTCTCATTCGAAGTCCATAAGCCGGAGAAGCCTGTCCGCAGAGTCTTCGAGAAGAGCGTCCAACCTCCGCCGGCGGATCCTAAGCCCGTGCAGGTTACGCAGGCTCTGCCGCACCCCGCCCCGGCGCCGCCGGTCCGACAGGACACGCCTTCACTGCCGGAAGACCGTGCCGGCGCCGCGAAACACGATGAACTCGGACGGCAACTCACCCAGCAGGGCCGTTATGCCGAGGCCCTTACCGAACTCAGTGAGGCCATTCGTCTGAGTCCCGGCACCGCGACGTTCTACAACGCACGTGGATTCGTTTACTACCTGCAGCGCAATTTCGCGGCCGCGATCGAAGATCTCTCCACAGCCATCCGGTTGAATCCCAATTACGCGAACGCTTTCCGCATTCGTGGTCTGGCAAAAAAGGCGGCCGGCGATATCGCCGGAGGACAAGCCGACTTGGATCGTGCCGCAAAGTACTAGGAAAATCCTGCATTTTAGGAGGTACGTAAGTTCCATAGATAAACCCTAATTCTTCGATAGCATTAAGCCGATAAGATCAATATGCGAAGACAAGTATTGATGTCGGCACTAATTCTGTCGTGTACCACGATGCAAATACCGGCACAGCAGAGTCGCAGCACGGCTTTGGTAGTGCGTGTGGGCCCTGAAGTGAAGCTGATTCCGGAACAGGTGTCGGTCCACTTCCTCGTCCCCGCCGATAATACGGCCGATTCAATCAACCAAAGCGCGGCTGTGGAAGCATGGGTCCGTGCCTTCCCCGGACAGCGGATTCGGCTGACGGCTGTGTTGACAAGCGTGCAAGGTCCGCAGGGAGCCGTTCCCGATGATGCCGTGCGATGGACCGGATCCAAGAGCAGCGCGACGGGCGGCGGCCTCGCAGCATCCTGTTCCAGCGGAACTTTTGCGGCCGGCAAGGCTCAGGAGCTGGTATCCAATTGGCAGGAGTCCGGGATCGTCGCCTGCAACCTGACCCTGACGCTGACAAACGCCCTTTCCCGATTTCCTGGCGAGTACACCGGTATCGTGACATTTTCCGTCGAAAACTAGGGGAGTTTGCCTGCCAGTGCTGATGCCAGCGTCTCGGGACTCTGACCCTCGGCGACATTGGCCCAGCCCGCGATGTTGCGGCCTTTGCGGAAGAAACAGAGGCGGCCGAGGTACTTATCGGTCACCTGGAAGCTCTCGTCGCCGACCTTTGCCGGGGTGGTGTCCGTGAAACGCGCCTTCACCTTCTGGAGCGCGGCTGCGGCGGTCCCCGGCGATTCCTCGGTGACGACGAAGGCCTTGCCGTAGTCATAGACTCCGGCGTAGCCGCGCTTCAGGGCGCGGATGCCCATCACGCTTTCCGGGACGAGACGCAGCGATTGTTGTTTGTCAGCGGGAAACCAGGAGAGCGCCACGGGCGGCGTCGAACTGCCCGGCACCAGATTTTCGAGCGCCGCCGACCAGTCGGTGAGCGCCGCCGTGTGGTCGCCTTCCTGATTGACGGCCATCTCGGCGTAGTAGCGGCCCTTGACGAAAATCGCCCGCCGCGGAATGATCTGTCCGCCCGCGCCGATCTTGGCCGAGGGAACGCGCAGATCGCGATTCGACGAGAAAAAGCCGTACGCCGAATCGGGGTCGCCGAAATCCGAGACGTCGATGACTACCGAGATTCCGCCCTTCGTGCAGGTCACGCCCTTCATGGCCTGGAAGCCGTAGAGCAGGTAGCCCTCGGCATTTCCGTCCATATATTCGAAGAGGTTGTCCGCCTCGTAGCTGCGCGCGGCGCCGCGCTGCGTCCATCCCGCGACTAGTTTGCAATCGGGCGCCGGCGCGGCCGCCGCGCAAACGCCCGCCATCAGGATCCCCGCGAACCAGGCCTTTAGCATGCAAACAGTTCCTGGGCGCGGATCAAACGGGCCGAGACTTTCACCCCGTAGGGGCACTGCACGGTGCAGCCGGGACAGGCCGAACACTTCACCGAGGCAAGCTCCTTCGGCAGTTCGAGGAAGCGCTCGCGACCCAGCGGGAACTGGCCGTAGCCGTCGGCATACGTGAGGAAGCGCAGCATGTCTTCCACCGGCAGACCCTCACGGCAGGACCCGTTGCACTCGCCGCACATGCGGCAATACAGCGGACCGATATGCTCCATCTGTCGCGCCAGGATCTTCCGATCGTTGGCGTCGAAGGGATGCGCCATGGCCTTGATGTTCTCTTCCAACTGGTCCATGTCCGTCATGCTCGGGATGGTGGTGTGGACGCTGGGATTGTTGAGGACCCACTTGAGCGCGGCCAGCAAGCCGCCGTCGCTCTTCAGCTTGTTGTAATTCGGATCGCTGGGTTTGATCTGGCGGAATCCACCGGCCATTACCTTCATGGCGACGATACCCTTACCGGCCTTGTTAGCCTCCTCGATGACATCCTTCATGAAGGGCTCCATCGTGAAGTTGTAGCTGGTGAGGATGACGTCGATCAGCGGGTGTTTGGCGAGGAACGGGAGGAGTTCCTTCTGTCCACCGTGGGTGCTGACACCGGCGAAGCGGATTTTGCCGGCCTTCCTGGCGGCCTGCTGCGCCTCGATCAGGTCGTCGGTAACGGCCGCCGGCGAGCCCTTGGCGTGGAGGTACCAGATGTCCACGTGGTCGGTGCCGAGTTCGGTGAGGCTGGTGTCCAGATGCTGCAGCGCCTGCGCTTTGGTGCTCGCGCCCGTCTTGGTGGAAAGGGTGATGTCCTTGCGTTTGTTGCCCAGCGCGGCGCCCACCATGCGCTCGTTGTTGCCGCTCTGGTAGCTGCGCGCCGTGTCGAAATAGGTGATCCCGAGGTCGGCTGCACGTTGGACGACGCTGCCATCGGACGTGATCATGCACCCAAAGCCTACGGTGGTGACCTTTAAGCCTGTTTTGCCGAGGATCGTGTAGCGCAGCCCCGGTTCCGACGGTTTGGCTTGGTTCTGGGAAGTCGCCTGCGCCGGTTGGCTTGGTCGCGAAGCGGAGGCTGCCGCCGGCAAAGCAAGTCCGGCTGCCAGGAAATTGCGGCGTGAAGGAGTCATGCAAATTTCTCCAAGAATACTGGACTAGTGGACCTTAAAAACTTATTCTAATCTTAGAGGACTCCCGAATGCGAGCAACATTTTCACGCCGGACCATGCTCCAACTGACCGCTTTCGCCCCCGCGTTACGGCCATTGTTGGCTCAGCCGGCGGCTCCCACCACGCCTAAGTCGGTAGTTTCACTGGTCAAAGGCGATAGCCGCCGGAAGAATATCACGGCGGCGCTGGCGCAGATCGACAGCCAGATCCAACCCGTGCTGAAGACGAAGAAATATGCAGTGATCAAGGTCAACAACGTCTCGACCACGAATCAACTCGCTTCCAGCCACGTGGACGCCATTCATGGCATTCTGGACTACCTTGCTCCGCGGTTCAAAGGTCAGGTGGTGGTGGCCGAGTCATCTGCCGGAGACACGCTACAGGGCTTTGAGGAGTTCGGGTACGAGGCGGCGGTCAAGGATCATCGCGCGCAAAACGTGAAACTGATCGACCTCAACCGCGAGAAGACGTTCAAGGCGATTCCGCTGATCGACTACGATCTGCATGTGGTGTCCACGCGTCTGGCGGCGCGGCTGTTCGATCCCGACGCTTTTGTGATCTGCGCCTGCATGACGAAGACGCACAACGTGGTGGTCGGCTCGCTGTCGATTAAGAATATGGCGCTCGGTGCGCCGCTGCACAGCACACCGGGCGACGGCCGGTGGAATGACAAGCGCAAGGCTCACAACGGCCTGCGGCAGACGCACTACAATATCTTCCTGGCGGCGCAGGCTATGAAGCCGAATTTTGGCGCGGCCGTGATCGACGGGTACGAGGGCATGGAAGGCAACGGTCCGAACTCCGGCACGCCGGTGCCGCAGCGGATCGCCATCGCATCCACGGACTTCGTGTCGGCAGATCGTGTGGCGCTGGAGGCGATGGGGATCAAACCCGAGTGGCCTGGATATCTGCGCTATTGCGCGGAATTCGGGGTCGGCCAGTACGATTTGAAGAATATCGACGTTCGCGGGGAAACGATCGCGTCGGTGCAGCGGAAGTATCAGTTGCACCCGGACATCGAGCGCCAGCTACAGTGGATGGGTCCGATGCTGGAACTGCCGACGAAGATGGGGTGAGAAGCAGGAGGCAGAAGTCAGGAATCAGGAGTCAGGAGTCAGAAGACGCTCCCGTACCGGCCAGGTTCACCGCCGAGCCGCAGAGAAGGCTGAGGAAGCGCCGAGAAGAAAAGAAGGAGAGCTTGCAATTCTCACGTCACGGCAAAGCGATGCTCCGCTGCTTGTGGCCGCTGACGATTCACGCCAAGACGCAAAGCCGCGAAGCCGCAAAGAAACGGACAGGCGAAAGCGCCTATCCTACAACGGGCAGGAGGCGACCGCCAGCTACGAGCAGTCGCCTCCTGACTGCTGACTTCTTCCGCCTCACTTCGCGATATTCTTGCCGAAGTTGAATGCCGGGCCGGTGGAGAAGCGAACGGTGAAGCGGCCGTCCCGCAAGAGATCGTTGAAGAGGTGGTCGTACACCAGATCGGCCTGGGTGCGCCATGCAAAGCTGCGGTTGATGATGATGTCGAAGCCGCCGCCGAAGCCGATGAATGGCGCGGTGTCGGTCTTTTTTCCTGTCGGCGCCAGTTCGTTGGCAACGCTAAACGCGATGGGGTCGGTGGGATGGGGTTTGGCGACCTCGTGCATCGCGCCCAAGAAGACCGGTCTGAAGAATAGAGTGGCCTTGGTCATCTTGCGGTAGGCAAGTTGCGGTCCTACGGCGAACGTCTGCGATATCGAGTGTGCCGGAACGGCCAGAGTGTAGGTGGCCGGGATCAGGCCGGCTTTCATGGCTCCGCCGAGTTGCGCTGCGAGCGTGTTGTGCAGATCGTCTGGGAGCATGTCCGGGGTCAGGGTGAGGTTCCCCTGGGAGATGCTGTAATCGAATCCGATCGAATACCAGCGTTTGGGGCGGACGCCGACTTGAACGGCAAGTCCGTTCTCAAAAAGACCAATGTGCGGGCTGTTCAGGAAAGCGTAGCCCACGTACGAGTCGAACCTGGGGATGTCCGTCTGCTGCCCGGAAGCTAAGGCCGCAAAGAGCAGGATTCCACCTGCAGCGATCAAAAGCCGTTTGCCGAAAGTAAGCACAGGAACCTCCACAACTGCACGGTTGGGCGGGCATCCACGGCGGGCGTCCGCACTCATAGCCAATTAAGGGAATAATACCCGAAATGCGTGATCTTTGCCAGGGGTACAGAAGCAGCGTTACGATGGGACCGTGAAGCAACTGCTCGCGACCGGCTTTGCCGCTATCGCTCTCGCTGGTGCGCTGTGCGGGCAGGTGAAATCGGGCGTGGCATCAGAGAGCGCCTCCGTTTCAGGCCGAATTCTCGACCGCGTGGAGACAGGCATCCCAAACAGCACGGTGCGTTTGGTTGTCCTCGGAAGCAGCGCCGTTTTTGCCGAAACGAAAACCGACAACCAGGGACGCTTCCGGTTCGCCGCCGTTCCACCGAACAAATACGGTATTCAGATTGCAGCGTCAGGTTTCAGAGCGACAAGAAAGACACTGGAGATCGAAGCGGGCAAAGACTTAGAAATCGGCAACATTGTGTTGCAAGAGATCAACCAGCCTGAACCTTTGGCCGAAGTGACACCCGACGTCGCAATGAGCGCCGTTACAGGGCGCGTTTCCGATGTTGCGGGTGGATCGATTGCGAATGGCATTGTGACGCTTCGAAACGTAAGTTATCCGCGTCAAATGGTGAGTGTCAAGACCGACGGCAGCGGCCTGTTCACGCTCACTGGCGTACCACCCGGCAGATATGAGTTGTCGATTGACGCTTCCGGGTTCCCGCGAAAAACCGTTCCGGTGGAAGCGAGTGCAGAAGGCGGGACTGTAGAGCTTGGGACATCGGTCTTGAAGATCGTTACTGAATCTCCAATGGAAAATATTAGTGAATCTCCGGTTGTGGTTACCGCGCCTCGAACGTTCCGTGGCCGTTACGTGAACGAGGACTACGGTTTTTCAGTACGGATTCCGAAAGGGATGATTGGTTCGAACGCTCCCGCTCCCGCTCCGAATCACGGATTCGGAATAGACCTCGGCAAAGGCTCGTCAGTGTGGGTTGACGCCAGTTATGAAATCAACCCACACCAATTCGGCCGCATGAATGCACGCCTGGGAGATCTCAAGGCGGAACGAAAGGTCTTTCGGCAATTCCATCAGTCCGTTGTGGCGCGTGGTTATGACCGTGGTAGTCCGATCATCTACACGATTCGGTGCAACACCACAGCCGAGCACCAGGCTGAAGCGCTTCGAGTGTTTAATCAACTTGTGAAGAGCTTTCGCAGAGTCCCAATACATCCGTAGAGATTCAGGCCGAGAGGAGGGCGAGGCCCAGATTCCAGGTGAGGTCCTTGGCCGTGAGCGGCGCGTGGAATATGCCGAGGCTGGCGGCGCAGCGGGTGAGGTACTCGCGGGCGATCACCTCGTCGATGCGGACTTCGGATTCCTGCACGTCCTGGAGTACGCCGTCGAGCGTGAAGACGATCTTGCGAAAGAGGAAAAGCGGGGCGGCGAAGCGGACGCCTTCCAGCGCCAGGCGGTCGAGCAGATGCATGGCGTCGAGGACGCCGGGGCGATAGTCGGCGGGGAGGTCGTCGAAGAAGCAGTCCACCATGCGCGGGATCAACGTGCGCTTTTTGGTCCGCCCCAGTGCCTTGGCGGCGTCCAGGACTCCTGCCCGATTGCGAAGCACCATCATGAGCGCCAGCATTACGAGCCGGCGGCGCGACTCCAGGTTGAGCCGCTCGGCCAGCGCCCAGTCGAGGATCACGAGCTCGCGATTGGGCTCGTCATATAAGAGGTTGCCGGCATGGGGATCGGCGTGGAAGACGGAGATGTCCTCGCGGGAAAGCAGCGGCACCGCGATGAGCGCCTCGATGAGCTGGCTGGCGATGCGGCGGCGGCGGATGGGAGAACGGCGGCAGGCATCGGTCACCTTCACGCCGGTCTCTTCGCTCATGGCCGTGACGCGATTGCTGCAAAGCTGGGGAATCAGGCGCGGCACGCGGATGCCGATGCTCGAGCGGTAACCGCGCGCGGCCTCGACGAGCGTGGCCTGTTCGCGGGTGAATTCCAGCTCGTGCTCCAGCAGCATGCGGACCTCGGTGATCATGTCGCGCAGGTCGCGGACGGCGAACCCGTAGCCCCGCTCGGGAGAAGCGAGGAATTCGCCCAGCCGCTGCAGCAGGCTCATATCTTCGGCGAAGCAGGCGGGCACGTACGGCTTCAGCACCTTGAAGACGCCGCGCTCGCGGTCGCCTCCGGCGTTGCGCCAGGTGAACTGAAGGATGGCTGCCGCGCTGCCTTCCTTATAGATACCCGGCGCGATTTCGACGGCGTTTGCGCGCAGGGCGCCGTGCAAGTCCTGGCGTACGATATCGCGGATCTCGCCGGGCTCAGCGTCGGACATGCCGTTTTCGAGCTGTTCGAGGGCAAGGCGCAGGGTAGGGGAGAGGCGGCGATTGCGAGCTAGCACCTGGCCGAGCTTCTGCAGGCCCGGCATGCGCGCGACCAGTTGTAGCAGGCGGCGCTCGGGAGGCGTGTTCACCGACAGCATCATCTGCTCGGCGATTTTGACGCCCAGACGGTCGGCGGAGAGGTTGGAAAAAACAAATTGCAGGGCGTCGCGCACCAGGGGCCGCCACTTGGCATGCGCGTCGGGAACAAGGCTTTCCACCGGCACGAAACGCGCCATGGACCCGAGTTCGGCGCCTGCCATCATTTTCCCGGACCGGATTTCCCGGGCCGCTTGCGCGGCTTTGCGGCCTGCCGTTCCAACTCCGCGATACGCCTGCGGAGCTGTTCCACTTCCGATTCCGCCGCCGCCGGAACCGGCCTGCTCAGAAAGCTGCTCACCAGGTTCAGCGGCGACAGGGCGGCCTCGCGGACGGAGCTGAGGCGATCCTGCACCGTTTCCTGTACCTTCTGATACGTGTCGAACGCGCTCTTGAGATACGACATGAGGAATTCCTGGCCGGCGCGGTCGCTGGCCATGATCAACTGGCGGAGAAGTTCGAGCGGCAGCCCGGTCGGTTGATCCTTGGCGTCCTCCACAATGATCTGGGTGAGCACAACCCGCGTCAGGTCTTCGCCGGTCTTTGCGTCCAACACCTGTACGTTCAAGCCCTTGCGAATCATGGCCGCGACATCCTCCAGATTGACGTAGCGGCGGGAGGCGGAATCGTACAGGCGGCGGTTAGGGTATTTCCGGATGACGACAGGTTGCTGCATTGCAGTATTCCAATTTAGATATTGACATAAAAAGACCCGAAGGTCTATAGTTATCGCAGATGCTGCAATGCAGCAAAAGGAGCCAGTAATGCCCGAGAAGCACAAGCCGGGAACTGAAACGTACCCCCGGACCTCTTCCCCGATCAATATGCTATCGGAGTGGGCCCGGCAAGGCACGGAGAGCTTTTTCGCCACCCAGAAGATCCTATTGGAACTGGTGATGCGGCAGAACGCCAACACCTTCAAAATGGTCAAGGAGCGGTTTGAGGAAGCGCGTTCGCTTCCGGCGTCCGCGCTGACCGAAGTCGCGGGAGAAGGCCTCTCGAACTTCATCGCTTCGCAGCGGGTGATTCTGCACCTGGCGGAGCGGCAGAACGAAATCCTGATGTCGGGTGTAGAGGAGCGCGTCGAAGCGATCGCGCCGCTGGGCGCCATCACGGGCCTGGTACACCGCGGGATCGACACTTTCCTGGACATGCAGCAGAATTTCCTGACGCTCGCGGCCAAGCAGGCGGATGCCTGGATCGAAGCCGGCAAGAGCGGCGACGTATTCAATGGCAAGGGCCTGGCCGAACTGGCGCGCGAGAGCGTGGAGAATTTCGTTCGCAGCCAGAAGAAATTCCTCGACGCGGTGGCCGAAGAAACGGCTCATGCGACCGGGAAAACCAACGGGAAGCGCAGCGACGCCAGGAACACGGAACTGGCGGAGATGGCCCGCGAAGCAGCGGAGGCCTTCATCGACGCGCAGAAGAAACTGCTCGACGTGGCAGCGCAGCAGATGGCTGTTAGCGTGGCCACGGTGCGACGAAGTGTGAACGTGATCAATCCGCTGCCGCCGGCTACCCTGGCCGATCTGACCAGGCAGACGGTGGACACATTCGTATCGGCGCAGAAGGCGCTGCTGGATATCGCCGCCAAGCCGGCGCGTTCGGCGACGCATAAGACTCCGCCGCCGGCGGCCTCGAAGACGAAGAAGCACGCTAAGGCGAAAGCCGCGCAGGCGGTGGCGTAGGGAGCTATCGGCGATCAGCGAGGTAGTGGGCGGTCGCGGTTTATGCGGGGCGAACGCTCCCTTACGGTCGCGGCTCCGAAGCTGGTCGCCGACATCTGAAAGCTGGTCGCCGACATCCGAAAGCTGGTCGCGGACAGCTGATCGCTGAAGGCTGATAGCTGAAAGCTATGTCCGATAAAATTGCTGTTTTCGACACCACGTTGCGGGATGGTGAGCAGGCTGCCGGTACGAGGCTGGGCAGCCGCGAGAAGCTCATGATCGCCAGGCAGTTGGCGCTCCTGAACGTGGATGTCATCGAGGCCGGCTATCCGGCGTCATCGCCAGAAGATGCTGAAGCGGTGCAACTGATCGCCCGCGAGATAGCCGGCCCCGCGATTTGCGCATTGTCGCGCGCCGTCCCCGCGGATATCGAAGCCTGCGGCAAGGCGCTCGAGAAAGCCCGCAGGCCGCGCATCCACACCGGGATCGGCGCTTCCGATATCCACATCGCGGGCAAGTTTCGTGACGACCGGTACGGCCGCACACTCGACGAGAAGCGCTGCACGATCCTGCGCATGGCGGTCGACTCGGTCAAACTCGCCCGCCAGTTCGCCGACGACGTGGAATTCTATGCCGAGGACGCCGGCCGGGCGGCGGAGCCCTACCTTCTCGAAATGATCGAAGCCGTTATCGATGCCGGCGCCACCGTGGTCAACATTCCCGATACGACCGGCTACACGGTGCCGGAGCAATACGGCCGTCTCATCGCGGCCATCCGCCGGAACGTGGGCAACATCGAACGCGCCACCATCAGCGTCCACTGTCACGACGACCTCGGCCTGGCGGTGGCTAACACGCTGTATGGGGTGCGCAACGGCGCGCGGCAGATCGAAGGCACGATCAACGGGATCGGCGAGCGGGCAGGGAACGCCGCGCTGGAAGAGGTGGTCATGTGCCTTCGCACGCGCGCCGATTATTTCCAGGTGCACACCGATATCGAGGCGCGCGAATTTCGCCGTACCAGCCGCCTGGTTTCGGGACTGCTCGGCATGAAGGTGCCGCCCAACAAGGCCGTGGTCGGCGACAACGCTTTTTCGCACAGTTCGGGAATTCACGTGGACGGTTTCCTCAAGCAGCGCGACACGTACGAGATTATGCGGCCGGAGGACGTGGGTGTCGGAGAGAGCCGCGTGGTGCTGACGGCGCGCACCGGGCGCAGCGGACTGCTGGATCGCTTGCAGAAGCTGGGCTACGTGCTCAGCCGCGAGGAGCTGAATCAGGCATATGAACGATTCCTGGCGGTAGCGGACAAGAAACAGGAAGTCTTCGACGAAGATCTCGCCGCCATTCTTCAGGACGAAATACACCCGGATCCCGAACACTACCGGCTCGAATACCTGCAGATCTACAGTGGAACGTCGGCGATTCCTACAGCTACCGTGCGGATCCGGGTGGCCGGCGAATTGCGCGAGGGCGCGGCCATTGGCGACGGCCCGGTAGACGCCGTGTGCAAAGCCATCTCATCGGTGACCGGGAGCACCGCCCGGCTGGAGCGATACGAGATCCGAGCCGTCACGGGAGGCGCCGAGGCGTTGGGGGAAGTGACTGTCCAACTGGAACTTGCCGGGAGCAAAGCAATGGGCCGCGGCGCATCGACCGATGTGATCGAAGCCAGTGCGCGCGCTTTCATTGACGGTCTGAACAAACTGCAACGAGTACAGCCGCATACCCCGCAATAAGTTACCGTAGGGTAAACTGAGGACGGATGGTCACTCGCCGCCACGAGGTTCGACGAGATTACGAAGCCGTGCCCCTGCCGATCTGGCAGGAATTGTTGGTCGGGGTGGAGATGGTTTATCTCCGCGTTTCACCTGTGTACTGGGGCTTTGGCATTCCCAAGGGGGACGGGTCGGCCGTCGTCGTGATTCCCGGTTTCATGGGCACAGACTTCTACCTGACGGAATTGCGGGCCTGGCTGCAGAGGATCGGCTATCGCTCCTACTCTTCCGAAATCGGCCTGAACGCGGAGTGTCCGAACCTGCTGATCAAAGAACGGCTGGGCGAGACGATCCGGAAAGCGCAGAAGGCCACCAGGCGAAAGGTCCACCTCGTGGGGCATAGTCTGGGCGGAGTGCTGGCTCGCGCCGTAGCGTCGCAGATGCCGGATAAGGTTGCCTCGGTGATTACCCTGGGAGCGCCGTTCCGGGGCGTTTCGGTGCATCCTTCTATCCTGCGGGCGGCCGAATTGGTACGGGGCCAGATCCTGAATCGTCACGGCAAGGGAGTACTGCCGGACTGCTATACCGGCGCATGCACGTGCCGCTTTCTGGAGTCCCTCACGGCGCGGCTGCCGAAGGCGATCGACCAGACGGCCGTGTATACGCGCACGGATGGCATTGTCGACTGGCAGGTGTGCATGACGGGAGATCCGCGCAACGATTTCGAGGTGTCCGCTACGCACATCGGACTGGTGTTTAATCCGATCGTCTATCACCTGATCGCACACCGCCTGGCAGGGCAGACGCCAGAGATCTAGCGCGGCGAATTCGTCAGGAAAATTACATTCAGTAGTACCGTGCCGCGGGGCACCCCTCAAAACTAATGGGGTATTCTGTGCGGAATTAGCCTAATCTTGTGTTCGATTATGAACTTCCGATTTGCCCTGCTTCCCCTGCTGGCTGTGGCGCTGCAAGCCAGCACGATTTCCCTGACCGGCAGCCTGAACCCGGACGACGCGAACGACGTCTTCCTGTATCAGTTCACCACCTCGACCACTTCGGACCTTTCGTTCCAAAGCTGGGGCTACGATGGCGGCACCAACGCTGCCGGCCACGTGATTTCGTCCGGTGGCTTCGACCCGTACCTCACCATTTTTCTGGGCTCCGGACCCACGGCCACGTTCTTCGCCTCGAACGACGACGGCTGCTTTGGCTGCGCCGACCCGTCGCTCTTCATCGGAGGCGCGGCCGCCGGTACTTACACCGTGGCGTTGACCGCGTTCGACAACTTATCGTACGCCGAAAATCTTGGCGTCCCCTTCACGCTCGGCGATGGCTTTACCGGGCTCGGCTATTACAACGACCGCTCGTCCAACTTTGCCCTGGACATCACGTCGAGCGCCGGATTTGCCCCGACGCCCGAGCCGGCCACATTTTCACTACTCGCCGCGGGAGCGGCACTGATTCTTACTTTTCGGAGGAAAAAAGCATGACAACATGGAAACGAAGTTTAGTGGCGACCGGAGTTTTGGGCATCATACTGGCCGGTTCGGTCGTGATTACGCCCAAGCGGCTGCTCGCGCAAGTCAAATATGCGCTGGTGCGCGATGAAGACTCGCCGGCCCGCAACGCATTCCAAGCGACATTCACCATCCACGGCGATCTCGCAGGTGGCTCCATACCGATCCCCGCGGGCAAGCGGCTGGTGGTCGACTTCATCGAAGCGCACGGGACCGCGACTTCGACCGGACCCTCGATTCAGCCCTTGGTCGTTCTGAGCAGTAGTCTCAGCAGCAATCCGTCGGTCAATTACTATTTTCCGCTGCAAGTCCAAACAGCCGGTATCAACCAGTTCACTCAAACGGAAAAGGTAGCGGTTTACGCGGACTCGCTATCGGTGAACATGGCCTACTCCGGTTACGCGCCGAGCACCTTTATATTTGTGGCGAACGTCTCCGGGCACTACATCGACATTCCGTAGCGTTATCCGATGATCCGGATGTATCTCAGCAGGCTAACCAGCCGGGTCATCCATCGCGCGTAGGTTTGCGCGCTCACGCCGTGCGACGGGGCAATGGGAATCACGCGCTGGACCGCGATCGTCTGCGATTCGGTGAACTTGAGGATTCCTTCCGCTCCGTGGCGCGGGCGCAGGCCGGATTCTTTCATGCCGCCGCTGGGCGAATCCACCGATCCCCACGCGGCGGCGTAGGCCTCATTGATGTTCACGCTTCCGGCCTGAATGCGCGCCGCGAGTTCAACGGCCCGGCGTGTGTTCCGCGTCCACAGGCTGGCGTTGAGGCCGTATGGCGTTTCATTTGCAAGCAGGAGCGCTTCCCCTTCCGTGGCGAATGGATAGAGCGCAATCACGGGTCCAAACGTCTCCTCGCCGTAGAGCTTCATATTCTCGCGAACGCCGGTGAGAATGGCGGGCTCATAGAAGAGCGGTCCGAGGTCGGGTCTCCGCCGTCCGCCCGATTCGAGGACCGCTCCTTTTTCGATAGCATCGCGGACGTGATCCTCGATGCGCTCCAACTGGCGCTGGGAAGTCAGCGATCCCATCTCGGCGGAATAATCCATGGCTGCGCCGAGCTTCAACGCCTTCGCGCGTTCGACAAAGCGTGCGAGGAATCCGTCGAAAATCTTCCGGTCCACATAAATCCGCTCCATCGAAATGCAGACTTGTCCGGCGCCGACAAAGCAGCCGCGAATCGCGCCATCGACGGTCGCGTCGAGGTCGGCATCGGCCAGCACGATCATGGGATTCTTGCCGCCCAGTTCCAGCGAGCAGCCGGCGAGGCGATCGGCGCACTGGCGGGCGACCATGCGGCCGACGCGCGTGCTGCCGGTGAACATGATGTAGTCGGCGCGGTCGACGAGCGCGGGTCCCAGGAGCGCGCCATCGCCCGTGATCACATGGAGGACGCCCGGGGGGAGTCCCGCTTCGTGTAGTAAATCGGCAGCCCAGAGCGCCGTTAGGCTGGTTTGCGGATCGGGCTTCAACACCGCCGTATTGCCGGCGATGAGGGCGGGAATCGCATCGGTGATCGCAAGGTTCAGCGGATAGTTCCACGGCACGATCAGGCCGACCACGCCGACCGGCACGCGCAATTCGTACGTCTTGGTCAGCAGGGGCAGCGCGCCTTTGCGCCGGCGCGGGCGCAGCAGACGGGCGGAATGTCGTGCGTAATAGCGGGCGGCGATGGCGGTGTCGAGGACTTCTTCGAAGGCATGGCGGCGCGCCTTGCCATTCTCCATTTGGATGAGGTCCAGCACTTCATCCTGGCGCTTGAGAAGCAGATCATGGAAGCGGAGGAAGATGCGGGTGCGATGGCTCACCGGCAGGGCGGCCCACTTGGGCTGCGAGTCGCGCGCCGCGGTGACGGCGGCATCCAGGTCGGCTTCGGTGCAGGCGGGAATGGTCGCGAATTCGTTGCCGGTGAACGGCGCGATCACTGGAATCCGCTCGCGCGCGCCTCCTGAGATGGTGATTCGCGAAAGCAGCCTCGCGAGCAATTGCGGGTCGAGCGTCAATCTACCTAAACGTAGGACGACCCGTGCCGGCTGTCAAGCCATAGCGGACCCATGTCGCCCCAACAAACGCCTCTCCTTCCTTCTGTTCGAGACCCGGTTGGCAGTCGGGTGCCGCCCATTTCACGATCTACGGGAGGCCGTCAGGCCATGGCCGGTTCATCTGTGGCCAAAACAACCCTGCCGGTTGACATCGCTTTCCATCCGTCTTAATCTACAATCGGAGTCAAGGGTCTGATTATGTTTGAATTCCAGATTGATCCGATACCCGCCGTCAATGAAGACGAACAGATGGACGTCATCGCCTTCGAGCTGTGGCAGCGTAGCTGTCGCAAGGATGCCGCCGCCGCCGAAGACTGTTCGGACGACGAAGAAGCCGTAGGCTGCCACGCCAGTTGCCTGTGAGCGCCGCCGCTGTCCGCGCGCCCGCGCCAGCCCGGCGCCTCTCCGGCGTTGACGCCGCGTTCCTGTACCTGGAACGCAAGGAGATTCCGCTCCACATCGCCGCCGTCGCGCTGTTCGACGAACCCGTACCGTTCGACGAATTCGTGCGAAATATCGATTCGAAGCTGTACCTGCTGCCGCGGTACCAGCAGATCGTCGTGTCGCCGCCGTTCGACCTGGGCTACCCTACCTGGGAGCCGGACCCCGATTTCGACATCACGCGCCACATTTTCCAGGTGGAACTGGACGCCCCGGGCGACGAAGCGGTGCTGTCGGCGCTGGCCGGCCGCATTCTCAGCACGATCATGGACCGCAACAAGCCCCTTTGGGAAATTTACGTCGTCAAGGGGCTGGCCGACGGACGCGGCGCCATGCTCGCGCGCATCCACCATTCCCTGGCGGATGGCGTTTCCGGCGCGGCGATCCTCAAAATCATGTTCGATCCGACGCCGCACGGATCGCGAGCTGTCCCCAAGGCACGCCGCAAGTCCGCCCCCGAGCCGCCGGTCGTGCACAGCCTGCCCGATGCCCTGACCAGCGCCGTACACAGTTCGCTGCAAAACCTGATCGCGGCCGAAGCCGGCATGCTGGACTTCGCGCAATCCCTGCTCAGCGATCGCATGCAGGCCGGCTTGCAGGAACTGGCCGCGCTGCTTCCCGAACTGACAAAGCCGCCACAGCCGCTGCCTTTCAATAAGACGTGCGGCGGCGATCGCCTGTTCACGTGGGCCGATTTCGATTTCGCCGATCTGCAGGCCGTCCGCGAAAAGGTGGGCTGCAAGGTAAACGACGTCATCCTCACCGTGCTCAACCGCGCGCTCGTCAAGTACGTCAAGATGCACGGCGAGAGCGTGTCGAAGCGCTACTTGCACGTGGTCTGTCCGGTGAACATCCGCAGCGAGGAACAGGGTCCGGCGCTGGGCAATCGCATCACGTTCATGCCGGTGGTGCTGCCCATGAACGTGCCGAACCCGACTCGCATGCTGCAGGCCGTGGCCGCGCGAACTGCCGCCATGAAGAGCGCCCGCGCCGCGGAACTGGTGGCGATCGCGACCAGTTGGCTGGGCGCCGCTCCGCCGCCGATCCAGAAACTCTTCTGGGCAGCGCTGCCCTCCCTGAAGCTGCCGGTGCCGCTGTTCAACATCATTTGCACCAACGTGCCTGGCTCGCCGGTTCCGCTGTATTGCGTGGGGAAGCGCATGCTCGCCTCGTATCCGCAGGTGCCGACGGGGTACGAATTAGGGGTCGGATGCGCGGCCCAGAGTTATAACGGCAAACTCTTTTTCGGCTTGACGGCCGATGCGCAAGCGGCGCCGGACGTCGATAAGCTTCGCGATTTCATCCGCGAATCTTTCCACGAAGTTTGCCGGTCGGCGGCGCGCCATACTAAATCATGAACTCTTCAGTTCTGCATCCCGATCTGAATGGCCGCGTCGCGATCGTGACGGGCGCCAGTCGCGGCATCGGCAAGGCTCTGGCGCTTCGCCTGGCTCGCGAGGGCGCCGCGGTTACGGTGGCGTCCAAGAGCGAGCAGTCCAGCGAGAAACTGCCGGGCAGCATCCACGAGACGGCGGCGGAGATCGTCGCGGTGGGTGGTCGCTCCCTGGCCGTCCCGACGGATGTGCGCGATGAAGAGGCCATCCGCAACATGGTCGAACGGACGGTCGCCGAGTTCGGGCGCGTGGACATCCTGGTGAACAACGCCGGCGCGATCTGGACTCGGCCGATCCTCGAGACGCCGCCCAAGCGCTTCGACCTGATGATGTCGGTGAACGCGCGCGCAGCGTATGCGGCCTGTTATTACGCGCTGCCGCACATGGTCAAGCAGCAGTGGGGCCACATTCTGAATATGTGTCCGCGGCTGTCGGTCGAGCCGTCGCCCGGCAAGGTGGCCTACATGATTTCGAAACTCGGCATGGCGCGGATCGCGATCGGTGTCGCCGCCGAGCATCGACAGGACAACGTCGCCGCCAACAGCCTGTGGCCGCGCACCATTATCGAGACGCAGGCGTCCATTAATTGGAAGATGGCCGACCGTTCCCAATGGCGCACGCCGGAGATCCTGTGCGATGCCTCGCTCGCGCTTTTCGGTCAGGAGCCGCGCAACGCCACCGGCCGTCAATGGATCGACGAGGAACTTCTCACCGAACTCGCCGGCATTACGAACTTCGTCCACTACTGGTGCGAAGGCAAGCCACCCGCCCATCCCATTTATATCGACAAGTGGTAGCGTGGCGCGGTAGATACGGTTACAGGCTGCGCTGCCACTTATTTATAAAGTTTTGCAGCGTAGCCTGCCCATCAAGTTTTCCGACGCTCGCGCCTACCGTTTGCGCCGACGGCGGGCGGGTATTACAGTACTCCTATGCTGCGTCACCTCCTTTCGCTTGCCGTGCTGTGTTCCGTTCCCGCCTGCGCGCAATCGCGTTTCACCGTCGATGATATGCTCGACGTCGCCAACGTGACCGTGACCGACGTGAGCAAGGACGGCCGCTGGATCGCTGCAACATCCAGCAGTCTGCGCGATCGGATCGGCATCGACAACAGCCGCTTCGGCGACCTGACCTACGTGGCGCCGCACGCCATGGACCTGCTGGTGATCGATACGCAAACGGGCGCCACGCAGAAAGTCTTCCCCGATCGCCGCCAGGTGCGCGCGGCGAAATGGTCGCCCGACGGCAGCCGTTTGGCTCTCTTCGCGCTCACAGACGATCGCTTCCATGCCATGATCTGGAACCGCGAGTCGCGCCGCGCCGAGATGGTGATCGTGCCCGCCGGCAAGGATAGCGACGATGCCGGCGACCTGGAGTGGACCTCCGACGGCGCTCGCCTGCTCATACCCATGCATTCGGCCGAGTGGCGGTCGCAGGCGCGCGCTCAATTTGTTCACGAGACGGAAGCGCCGGTCGTGTTCCATTCGAGCAAAGAGCCGTTCCTGGCCTGGATCGACCTGCGGCGTCGAACCCTCGACCGCTCGCTGGTAGCTTGGGACGTCAACACGCATGCGACGTCCGTGGTCCTCGAGCCTTCCATGCTGACCTCGTACCGTGTCGCCGAGGACGGGACCTTCCTCACCGTCCAGCAGGACATCGGCAAGAAGACGGACTATGACCTGATCGGCGGCGGCGAGGACTCGGTGTCGATCCTGCCTTCGACGGCGGGTAGCAGTTCGCGCATGATCCTGAAATCCACCAAGGGGCTGACGGTGATCCGCTCGCGCGACGACCGGTTCTACGCATACAGCAAGGATGGCGCGGTCTTCTTCGCGTCCATCGAGGATAAGGAACCACGGCAAATTCTGGGGCCGAAGAAGCCCGCGGCCGACGCTCCGAAGCCAGACGCGGACGACAAGGCCAAAGACGAGAAGAGCAACGAGCGATTCACGGCGGTCCGGCTCAGTCCCAAGGGCGATCGCATGGTGGCATCCAACAAGGAAGGCCTGTGGCTGGTCGATACGGCGTCGGGCAGCAAGGAGCTGTTCCTGAAAATGTCCGAGGACGATAAGGTGGCGCCGCGATATCAGGTGACGGAATGGAGTCCCGCGGGCGATGCGATCTATCTCACCTATTCGTCGCGAACGAAGTGGGAGCGCGGCCTCGTGCGCTATGACGTGAAGTCGCGCAAGCTGGAGGATCTGGTGAAGGACGGCCGGATTTATGGGGGCTTCCGCCTCTCGCACGACGGTGCGCGCTGGACGTATACCGCCGCCGAGGGGAACCGTCCGCCCGACATTTTCACCGCCGACGCGAGTTTCCGCGAGCAGAAGCGGCTCACCGAATCCAATCCGCGATTGAACCAGAAGGCGCTGGCCAGGACGCAGTTGCTGTCTTATTACGATGCGGACGGTAAGAAGGAGTTCGCGGTCGCTTATCTGCCGCCGGATTACCAGGAGGGAAAGAAGTACCCCACCGTCGTGCAGGTGTACGAGCAGTTCTTCGACGAGACCTTCAACGGCACCATCAACGTGCTGACCGCGAACGGATATGTGGTGATGCAGCCCTCGGTTGAATTCGAGACTGGATTTCCGGGAGAGGCGTGGTTGAAAGGCGTGACGTCGGCGGTGAATAAGGCCGTCGAGATGGGGATCGCCGATCCCGATTTGCTGGCCGTGCAGGGCACCAGCTACGGCGGCTACGCCACCAACCTGCTGATCACGCAGACGCACCGGTTCAAGGCGGCCATCAACATTTCGGGCAAGGTGGACATGGTCAGCTTCTACACCGACAGTCCGCGTCTGGGCACGCGCAACATCCACGCGCCCGAAAAGAGTCAGGACCGCATCGGCGCGACGCTATGGCAGCAGCCGCAGAAATATCTGCAGAACTCGGCCATCTTTTATGCCGACCGGATCACCACTCCGCTGTTGTTGATGTGCGGCGAGCAGGACAGCAACGTCCCGCCGCGCCAGTTGATGGAGATGTACTACGCGATGCGCCGCCTCGGGAAAGAGGTCGCGTGGGTGAGTTACACCAAGGGCGGCCACGGCATGCCCACCAGCAGCGTCGAAGAGGTGAAGGACTACCATCAGCGAATTCTGGATTGGTACGCCGAGCATCTGAAGCCGAAAGCGGCCGGTGCAACGGAAAGCGGCAATCAATAGTCCCTCGCGGCGCGTTTTAAAAACGGGGACGCTGCAATCCATTCTGAGAGATCTCGATTTGAGGATGTGAGGACCGAAATGGAAGCTTATCTGGCATTGTTCGAGACCTCCTGATGCTGACCATCGGTGACTTCATCAAGCAGTCCAGGCCGCTGCCGGTACCGAAGCGCCGCCGCGGCGCGAAGTTCCGTCCGGTAACATTGCCTGCGCTGCAGGCTGCCAAAGTCGATCTTTACAATTCATTCCTGCAATCGGGCCTGAAGAAGGCGGAATTTGCGCGCAGGATAGGAATACCTAAAACGCACATCGACCGCCTGTTTTCTCTCCGGCATCACTCGCGGCTCGAACAAATCGAATCGGCATTCGCCGCATTAGGGAAGCGTCTACACGTAGAGGCGCGGAACGCCGCCTGAGGCGCGTCCGCCATCGACAACCGAAAGCGCCTATCCTACGGGTATGAACCGGAGAACCTTCCTGCGCGGCGCACCCGCGGGCGCGGCGCTGGCCGCGTTGCCGCGAGGACAGGCCGCGACGCCCAAAATGAAGATTACGCGGGTGCGTGTCTACGAGCCGCCCAATCGCAACCAGATCTTTAACCAGAGCGACATGGTGGTCACGATCGAAACCGACGCCGGAATCACGGGCATTGGCGAGGGCGGCGCGAAGGACACGCTGGAGCAGTGTGCCGGCAGGCTGATCGGCCAGGATCCCCACTTCATCGAGCATCTCTGGCAGGACATGTCGCGATCCTTCTTCTATCCGCCGGGACGCGAGAAACTGCATGCCCTCGGCGCGCTCGATCTCGCCCTGTGGGACATCAAAGGCAAGGTGCTGCAGCGGCCGGTACACGCGCTGCTCGGCGGCATGGTCCGCAACTACTGCGAGTGCTACAACACCGCCGGCGTCATCCCCACGATCAAGCCCGGCATGAGCCTCAAGGAGCGCGCGCACGCGACCATCGCGGCCGGTTATCGCGCCTTCCGCATGGGCGCCGCGGACACGCGCGGCGGCAATACCTACAATACGCGCGAGCGTCTCAACCAGACGTACGATGATTGCGTGCAGGTTCGCGAAGGCGTCGGCAAGAACGGCGATTTCGTCATCGACTTCCACCAGCGGTTCGACCTGAATGAGGCCATCCGCGGCTGCGATCTGATCGAGAGCACCGCGCCGTTTTTCGTCGAAGACCCGGTCCGCACCGAGGCATTCGCGGAAGACCTGCCCATCCTGCGCCGCGCCGTGAAAGTGCCGATCGCCGCCGGCGAAGAGTGGGGCAATCGCTGGGACTTCAACAAGCTCGTCGAAGCCCACGACATCGATTTTCTGCGCGCCACGCTGCCCAATGTCGGCGGCATCACCGAGATGTTGAAGGTTGCGGCGATCTGCGAAACGCACTTTGTCGGCATCGTGCCGCACTTCACCGGCCCCATCGCTACGGCGGCGCTGGTGAATACTCTCGGCACGTTCAGCGGTCCGGTCCTGATGGAGTACAACTTCCAGGGCAAGACTTTCGCGCATCTCCCCGTCGTGCTCGATTTCAAGGACGGCAAGCTCTATCCCAACGACCGGCCGGGCCTCGGCGTCGAACTCGACCTGAAGCCGCTCAAGCAGATCGCCGAAATCACCGAACCGATTCGCAACCGCCAGCTCTATTACCGTCCCGATGGCTCCATCACCAATTGGTGATAATGGCAGATACATGTCAAACAATCTGGACGGTAAGGTCGCGGTCATCACCGGTGCGAGCCGCGGACTAGGTAAGGCAATGGCTCTGGCTCTGGCCGGAGCGGGCGCGAAGCTGGCGCTGGTCGCCCGTGATCGTGAGAAGCTGGAGGAGACCGCCAAACTGGCCGCCGCGACGGGATCGGACGCGCAGGTGTTCATCGCTGATGTCACCGACGAGGCGCAGGTGGCCACCATGGCCGAGCTAGTGGTCACGCAATTCGGCCGTGTCGATATCCTGATCAACAACGCCGGCGTGAATATCCGCAAGCCTCTGGTCGAGTACTCGCTCGACGAATGGCGCAAGATCACGGACACGAATCTGACGTCGGTATTCCTGATGTGCCGCGCGATGATTCCGCACATGAAAGGCCGCGGCTATGGCCGCATTCTGAACCTGACCTCGATCATGAGCCACGTGTCGCTGCCCGGCCGCACGGCCTACTCGGCCAGCAAAGCCGGCCTGTTGGGACTCACGCGATCGCTGGCGCAGGAACTGGCGCCCGAGGGTATCACGGTGGTCGGCATCAGTCCCGGTCCGTTCGCCACCGAGATGAACACCGTCCTCATGGCCAACCCGGAAGTGAACCAGCAGTTCATGTCCAACACGCCGCTGAATCGCTGGGGAAAAGTGGAGGAGATCGGGGATCTGGCGCTGTTCCTTTGCGGCGATGGCGGAGCGTACATTACCGGCACGGACATCCTGATCGACGGCGGTTGGACGGCGAGATAATCGAACTTACTTCTTCTTCTCGCCGAAGAACGATTGAAGGAGCCCAGTGCCGACGCTCTTGATCTCCTCTTTCGCCACGGCCTTCACGTCCGGACGAAACACCGGCTCCGCACAAGTCCCCTGCACGGTGAACGGAATGCCTTCCGGCGAGACGTGGACATTCGCGCTCAACTCCTGAATCTTGGCGTCCGGTCCGCTATTGATCCCCGCGAGTCTCTCGATCGGCAGGCTGAGAGCGACGACGAACAGCACGGCCACGCCAATCCCGATCCATTTCGCAACGCGCTTCGTATTCTTTCGAGTGTACTCTCATAAGAGGCGCATGAGACTCTCGAAGAACGCTCCGGCAATCGTGGTCACTACTCTGCTGGCCGGGTCTCTGATCGCGCTTTTGGAAACGCGCGGCCCCGGCGGACCCGCTCCCGCAAAGAAAGCCGCCGCCAATCAGCAGGCGGCCATTGTCGACGACCGTTTGCTGCGAACCGCCCGCGCCATGGCCGCACTGGCCGACACCCCGGACGAGCAGGACGATGCCCGCGAAGCGCTGCGGCTGGCCGATCATGCGCTCGACCAGGCGTTCGCCACGGCCTTGCGCCAGGCGCAAACGCCACCCGCCGCGGTGAGCAGCGAAGGGAAACGCCTCACGGCGCTCATCGACAAGTTGAAGGACGACATCGCCGCCGATCAGAAGCACGTCGACCAACTCACGAAGGACGCGGAGACCAGCGAGGCCGCGGCCGACCAGTTGGATGTGACGAAAGCGCAACTGGCGCTGGACAAGGATGAACTCGACGACGCGCAGGAGGACCGCGCGCGCGAAGGCGGCGACCGCCACGGCGCCATCGAACGCCTGCTGGAAGAGCACGAGAACAATCAGAAGGTCGCGGCGCCCATGCCCAAGCTGGTCGATATCGCGGATGCTTCGACGCTGCACGACCAGGTGAGGCTCGGGCTCGCGCTGCGCGGCAGGTGGTCTTTATTGGAAGAGGCGCGGCAGCAGGCGCTCGAACAGGCGACCTCCCTGACGCGGCGGCATGAGGAGATCGAAAGCCGGTCGAACCAGGTGAAGAATGCGGCCGCGTCGGACGGCGAGACGACGTCGGCCAAGGTCGCGCGCCTGCATCGCCTCTCCGATCAGCGCAAGACGTTGACCGAACTCGATAAGCGCGTGCAGGACTGCAGGCAGTTGGCGGGCGTCTACGACAACTGGCAGGCGCTGTTGGCCGGCCACGGACGGATTCTGCTGCACGGCGTCCTGGGCTCCCTGAGTCTCATCCTGGCGATCCTGCTGGCCGTGGTGCTGGTGGATCGGATCATCCGGAGAGCGTTCCACCACGCCGATCGCAAACGCCTGCACCAGATTCGCATGATCGCGACCGTCGCCGTGCAGGTGGTGGCGGTGCTGGCGATCCTGCTCATCGTCTTCGGTCCGCCCACACAGCTTTCCACCATCATCGGACTTGCTACCGCGGGGCTGACGGTGGTCATGAAGGATTTCATCGTGGCCTTTTTCGGCTGGTTCACCCTCATGGGCAAGAATGGCATCCGCGTGGGCGACTGGGTGGAAATCGAAGGGGTGAGCGGCGAAGTGATCGAGATCGGGATGCTGAAGACGGTGCTGCTGGAGACGGGCAACTGGTCGAATCAGGGCCATCCGACGGGGCGGCAGGTGGCGTTTTCGAACTCGTTCGCCATGGAGAAGCATTACTTCAACTTCTCGACTTCGAACCAGTGGCTCTGGGATCAACTGCGGGTGATCGTGCCCTCCGGCGGCGACCCCTACGAGATCGCGCGCCAGATCGCCGACACGGTGGAGAAGGAGACTCGCGAGGACGCTGAGAAAGCCGCCGAGGATTGGGATCGCGTGGCCTCGAAATACGGCGCCAGCAGCTTTTCGGCGAAGCCCGCGGTGGACCTGCGCCCATCGTCAGGCGGCCTCGAGGTGGCGGTCCGGTACATCACTAAGGCGCCCCATCGCGATGCAGTGAAGTCCCGGCTGTTCCAGGTAATCATTGACCTGCTGCACAAGCGCGCCAGCGCTTAGCGCGGCCGCGCGGCCGGCATTTGAAACGCGCCCATATCGTACGCCTGTCCTTTCGGACGCTCGATCCCGTTACGGTCGGCGACAACCTGAGGAATCGGAACACCGGCCCCCAGCGCAGGGCTGCCCTGTCGCAATTGACCGTCGAATGCCTCCGACAGTACGTCATTGGCAAAACGCGGATCGGCGCACACGTCCCCTTTGCCCATCGGGCAGCTTGCATGGAGGTTACCGTAGGCGGTGTCCAGATTGAAGAAGAGATTGTGGTGAACATCGCGGACAACCCCGTTTTCCGCGAAGATCGAGCCGACTAACTCGCCGCTGCGTCCCAGCTTTTTATTTCGGAATTCCCCTTTTCGCCGGAACCCGCGCAGAACGTTATTCACGATTTCTATGCTGCTCGATTCGCCGCAGGCTGTGTTGTCCGCATTCTGGCAGAGCCCCCAAATCAGGAAATCGCCCTCTCCAACGATGGTGTTGTTCACGATCCGGCTTTGGACTCCCGACTGGACCGCCACCACCAACGCATCACCGTTGGCACGGCAGTGATCGCCCTTGTGATAATCTGTCGCGTCCTCCCAAAAATAGCCTTTCAGCAGACTGAACTCCTGACCGTCGAAGCTGGAACAGTTACCGATAATCACGTTGTTGCTGAGCAGGGACTCGCCGGCAACCTTGATTTGATTGCCGGCGTTTCCGTAGGCCGTCACCGCGTCGATCGCCAGCTTCGCGCCAGGTTGTTTGAGATAGAGCAGGTCGAGGCCGTCTTGCGTGTTATAGCGGATTACGGAGTTGGTGATGGTCCACGACCCGCCCTGGCTGTCGGTGCCGATGCCGTCGCCGTACCCGCCCTCACCTTCACCCCAGCAACCGTGTACCGCGGGCCGGTGGGTCACGCTGTCCTCCACGCACCCGTTCCACTCGATAATCGAATGGTCGATCTTCACGATAGGCGCGAACGGCCCGCGTGTCTTCACGTCCGTATCCCAGCCTGACATGCCATTTCCGCTGAGCGTAACATGGTCCATGGTGACGGATCCGAAGTGACCGATGATCCCGGCCCCGGCCAATCCGTGAATCCAGAGATCGCGCAAGGCGATGTTCAACCCGCGGTCGCCTTTGGAAAAGATGCCGGCGCCGGCAGAGTCATCATCCACGCGACAGCGCAACTCGGGATGGCCGGCCGCGCATGTGGCATGATCGGTGATCTCCAGGCACGCGACCATCGCATTCGAGGTTCCCGATAAATCGACGATCGCGCTGGCTCGGTGCGATCCCCAGAGCTCTGGCTTTCGGGAACAACCGTGGTCGTACTCCATGCCTGCGAGTATCGTGGGCTCAGCCGGGCTCGGCCCTGAAGGAAGCGGCGGAAGGCGCACGTCGCCAGGATGGCTTTCGTCGAAAATGTCCCACCCCGTTTTCTTGCCCCCTAATCCCATTCGGTAGCTGCCGGTACCGATCAGCAACCGGTCGCCGCCGCGGATCTTCCATTCGAGCGGGGTCTTCAGCGCCCACGACGGGCCGGACCATGCACAAGGAACGTTATTCCCGCGTCCGGGATATGGCGCGTCGGCTGTACCGGTGCACTGTTTCCCAGTTCCCCCGTCTGCGCGGACGTAATAAGTGGTGGCTGTCTGCGCGGCGATCGTAGTGCCAAAAACGACGCACACACATGTCGTGATCGTCAGCCGCATGGACATGCGCAGAAGTTTAGCACGCGGTGGGCAGGCGCTTCGTCTTGTTTTATCTGTGTTCATCTGTGTGCATCTGTGGCGAAAAAGATGAAAAACCGGCCACAGATGAACACAGATAAGATCCTGGTTTTTATCTGCGCGTATCTGCGTTCGTCAGCGGCCTCCGTCCGAGCGCCTTAGTGCCGCAGGAATATCCGTCGGGGGATCGTCGATATCACGCCTGGGCCATGGATTGGCGCCATGGTACACCACCTCGCTATAATTGAAGTTGTCCCCTGACAACAAGGAGTAGGTGTTTCCATGCAGTCCAGGCGTAATTTCATCAACAGCGTGGCGACTGGTTTGGCGGGTACTTTGGCCGCTTCCGGCGCCGTTGGCGCGAACGATCGCGTCCGCCTCGGAATCATCGGGCCGGGAGCCCGCGGGTCGGAGATTCTCCGTCAGGCGCTCGCGCTGGAAAACGTCGAGTGCGTCGGCGCCGCCGACGTGTACACGCGCCGCCTGGAGCAGGCGAAGCAGATCGCACCCGAAACCAAGACCTACCTCGATTACCACCGCATGCTCGAGGACAAGGACATCGACGCCGTCCTGATCGCCACCCCGCAGCACCTGCATTGCGAATGCTTCGCTGCCGCGCTCGACGCCGGCAAGCATGTGTACCAGGAAAAGACCATGGCGTTCACGGTGGACCACGCCAAGAAGATGCGCGCCGCGTATCGCAAGGCCGGCGACAAGCGGGTCGTCCAGATCGGCCATCAGTGGACCTCGACGGGCCAGTTGCCGGATGCCCTGAGCTTCCTCAAGCCCGAACTGATGGGCAAGATCACTGCCATCCAGGGCCGTATGTATCGCAATACGCCGCATGGAAAACCGCAGTGGGCGCGCCTGGTCGAGCCCGACATGACGCCCGAGAACATCGTCTGGAAGAGCTTCCTGGGCAGCGCGCCGAGCCGCCCCTTCGACGCCAACCGCTACATCAACTGGCGGTATTTCTGGGACTACTCGGGCGGCAATGTGTACGAGAACATGTGCCACCAGCTTTCCTTCTGGTACAAGGCGATGAACCTGAGTATCCCCACCAAGGTCACGATGACGGGCGGCCTCTACCTCTGGAAGGACGGCCGCGAGGTGCCGGACACTATGAACGTTTCGATGGAGCACTCCGAGGAACTGCTCTACAGTTGGGATTCGGGATTCGGCAACGACCAACTGCGCGTGACCGAGGACGTGCTGGGCGACAACGGAACCATCGCGCATACGCAGACCAGCATTCGCTACACGCCGCAAAAAGTGAATCGTAAGGACGGCAACGAGATGATCGGCGCCACCAAGGCCGATCCCAAAGCGCACATGCAGAATTTCATCGACAACATTCGCGGAACCAGCACGCAACTGGCCTGCCCGTTCGATATCGGATTCCGCGTCGCGATCGCTTGCCGCATGGCGGTGGACAGCTATCGCAAGGGCCGCACCATGCACTGGGACGCCGCGAAAGAAGAGATCGTCTAAAACTGTGGACTTCGAGTACACGCAAGAACAGATTCAACTCCGCAAAGCGGTCCG